>LQAG01000001.1_pt1 | contig 271285 bp, 335 predicted proteins | sample 1535801 | NCBI WGS metagenome assembly LQAG01 (sample SAMN04331584, study PRJNA305678) | bioreactor metagenome | isolation source: bioreactor_3 inoculated with Wadden Sea sediment 1st replicate of a... | place: Germany:Bremen
AGGCTTAACCGGTTAGTTGCTTTTTATACGTGGTATAATGCGTCAATCCCACATATCATCGGGTTATTCTTACTTCATAAAAGGGACCTATCTTCACCGAGTCATTCTCAATAACGAATATTATTTTATGCGTGGGTTCTTTTGTCTTTGTAACGTCCTTCAACTCACAACAATTAATGCCGCCTTCACCGTAAGTTGCTTTATTTTGTTCCGCTATGGTATCAAGAAACTTTTTCCACTTTTTCTTAATCCTTGCTAACATATGATCACTCCATTTCTATGTTCAAGGGTACATTGATAGTAAACGTACTCCCAACACCCGGTTGGGACTCCAACTCGATCCCACCATGCAATCTCTGAATGTTTTCTTTGACAATATATAGACCAATGCCATCACCCTTTTCCTCAGCTACGTGAGAACTTCTATAGTAGGCACTGAAAATCTTTTTCTTTTTCTTCCTCTGATATTCCAATACCGGTATCTTGGATTCTCATAATTAATTGCTCGTCCACGGTGACATAGCTTATTCTGACTAATCCATTCTCACCAGTATATTTATATGCATTGGTTAGCAAGTTGTAGATGGCTTGACTAAGTTTATATTTATCGGTTACTAACCTCACAGACTGATCGGATACTATTTCAAGTCCAATTTTTTTATTCATGAACTGAGCTACAAGACCTTGTCGTATCTGTTTTAGCATATTTCCAAAATCAAAAGATTCTATCCTCAGTTCATCTGTATCCTTTTCAGCATCAATCATAGAGCTCATATTGGATATGATTGTTGTAATATCTGCTATCTGATCCTGACAGACTTGAAGTTCCTTTTCATCTACTTCAATGACACCATCTTCAATCGCTTCAATGTGGGATTGTAAAATTGTCAGTGGTGTTCTTGTTTGATGAACCAGCTGGTCAATCAAGGACTTTCTGTTTTTCTGCTTCAGTCTCAGCCTGGTATTCAGTTCCATCAGGCTTTCTCTGATTGAATTCACTTCTTTAATATTTGTGGATTGATGATGCACATCCTTTCCAAGCCGTATGTCTGAAGCCAGTTTTTCCGTATCCTTCAGTGATTTGCTCATTTTTTGGCTTATAACAGCACCGACTACTAGTGCTATCCCTATGGCTATTGCGATAGAGTATAGGCTATTTGCCAGCAAAGCACCCTTAAAACGTCTGGCAACAAACGAGTTTTCGGCAAGGCTATGCAGCGTTATATTCATAATGGCGATGACTTTACCTTCGGCAATAATTTCGTACTGATGAACTTCTTCAGATGTGGTATCCATTATCCGTTCCATCATACGGCTACCCATCATACTGTTCATCATGCCGCCATTTATATGATAGTCACTGTCGACCTCTATCAGCAGCTTCCCATCCGGTTCATAAAGTCTTATACCGATAATCGGATCAAACAGGTGTGATTCAAGTTCTATCGACATTTGATCATAGGAAATATCCTCTGATTCCAAAGCTGATGTGGTATATTCAATAATCTGATTGACATGTAAAGTATAGCTTTCATTCAAATAATCCGAAAAATACCGGTCTGTCAAAAAGGTGAGTATTATAGCATTAACTGCAATCGCCATTACAGATACCAGAATCAATATCACCAGCCATAGTCTTCTAAGGGTCATCATTTTTCACCCCCGAACACGTATCCCTGTCCATATTTCGTTTTAGGAAACAGGTTGTTTAGGATTTGGTTCAATCTTTTGTCTTAATCGCTTGATATAACTGTCAATGTTACGGTCGAACCCATCATAGCCAACACCGAATGCTTGTTCAATCAATTGTTCCCTGGTCAAAACCTGATTGAGATTTCTCATTAATGCGTATAATAATTTGAACTCTGTCGAAGTCAACTCAACCTCTTCTTCACCAATGAACAATTTCATTGATGCCGTAAACAGCTTTAATGGCTCCACAGTAATGATCAGCTCATCATTAGCCTTATAGATTCGCTTCAGAAACACCTTAATACGTCCCATCAACTCTCTAGGGCTGAATGGCTTAGCTACATAGTCATCCACCCCTTGATCAAAACCTTTGATTCTATCAACTTCTTCTTGCTTTCGCTGTGAGCATAATCACAGGTATATCTGATATCTCACGTATTCTTGACAATACCTCAAATCCGTCAATACCCGGCATCATCACATCCAAAGAATCAAGTGGAAGTGCTCATCAGAAAATAGCTGCAGAGCTTCAAAACCGTTCCTTGCCAAACGACATTCATAACCGTTCTTCTCAATATATTTCAAAACTATTGAGCTAATCTCAGGTTCATCTTCTACAACCAAAATTCGATACATGCTTCCACCTGCCAAACTATTTATTCATGTTCATCTTCATGGCCACTGATAATTTCCACTAATTCACCATGCCAGTCATGATACCACACATCACCGTTGAAACCATTGACACTTAGCATACCTATAGGTTCACCATTTTCCTCAACATGGAAAGTATAATAGCCATAGAACTCATGGTATTCATCACCAAGGGCTAAATCATCAGTGTTATCTTCCAAATATGCCATACCTTCATTATACGCTTCTTCAATGGTTATTTCATTATCTTCTGAAAAATCACTAAAATCAAAAACCTCATCTTCACTAGAATAACCTATCCTTCCACGGTTTCCCCTCATTCCACGTCCTCTCATCATGCCACCGGCATAATGCATACCATATTTAAGATTCCACATCATATTGGGGCCATACTCCGGATAGATAGCTTTGGTATATGGATTGACCAACAGCTCCATTGCACCTTTACCAGTGTTCTCTTCAATAATTGAATAATAATACTCAGTATCCTCAAATACGAAGATATCGCCAATGATAAGCGCTTGATCATATTTCCCGATGTATTCCTCAACTTCGTGAGTCAGCTCATCCAGACCAAATGGTTCACCGTTTACAGTATGTTGACTGTAACTGTAGCGACCTGGCGTTTTATAACCTCCACGGCAATAGGCTTCATCACTATATCCGTCATTATCACTCCATACTTGATTCATCATAATGGATTCATACTTTGAATCATCATTATTATCTGTTGCAAGAATATAACCACCTACACCGACACTGATTAAGGTGATGCCCATAATCAGAAGTAAAACATTCAATCCTTTCATGGGTCACCTACTTCCTTTCAATCACGTTTTTTCTCTTCAAATAGTCTTCTTCAGATATTTCACCCTTCACGTAGAGCATCTTTAACGATTCAAGTGCATCAAGACTTGTTGCATTTCTTTTTCTGAGAGTGAATATCAATGCAATGACAACAATAATTACACCAATCATAATCATGAAATGCCATATGCTAAAATAACCAAATCCCGATGGACAACTCCAGTTTCCAAACCAACCATATCCATGCATCATTTCATTACCTCCTTTTTTATTTATCCTTTTATAGTTTCTTTCATTTGAAGAAAAGTTTTCTCATCTATGTCACCGTTGACAAATCTTTCCTTCAGTAATTCTTCTGCTGTCTTGATCTCCGCTACTGTAGCTTTGTTATTGGTATAGACGTAATAGATCAGTACACCAATTCCAATATAGAATAATAACATCATATGATAACCTCCTTTGTTCTTTTACATATATTATCCCGCCTAAATATGGCATAAATATGACCGGAATTTTTTGTCTTCGATTTTTTGATCTAAAGAATCCTGGTCATATGAAACGTAATTGAATTATTGGCATTTATTCTCTTATCAATTTTTCGTATGACTAAAAATGAGAAGAACATGAATGACATTCCCCCTGACAGCAGCGCAATCTCACTGACTCTAATGCCTATCCATCCTGTAACAACCGCTGTTAATATCAATCCAAGTATCAGAGAGACAATCGGAAAGATATAAACTAGCAATGCCGCCCCAATGATAGTTTTTTCATCCACTTCAAGTTCAACATTATCGCCAATCTTAGAATGAATATCATTTCTAACATTTACATCAATCACTTCTTTGCTGCACCCTCCGGAACAACCTGAACATTTATCACCGCAAGCTGATGCTCTTAGCACCTGAATATTCGCGTATCCGTTATGAATTGAAGTGACTTTTCCCTGTTGTTTCATTCTACATACACCTACTTTCATTGATTATCCTCCTATTATAACCATATATTATGACAGAAATATGACTGCTCTTTCTATTCGTATTGAAAAGGGATTTGTTTGATATTTCGAATGGTCTTCTTGCTTAATTGAAGCGCAGTTACAACATCAGCTTGTGCTAATGCAGGTGCATCATTGTTTCCATCTCCGACCATTGCAACCGCAGGTGCAGTCTCTGTTAGATGATCGAAAATAAAAAGGCCTCGGAATATAAATATTCCAAGACCATTTGATTTGGGTTTCTGGCCAGATGACGTTATTGCGAACTATGGCCTCCCTACGCTTCGCTTCGGTCGTCCATGTCTTGCGTTCTTATGAACGAAGGCGATCTACAAATAAAAAGGCCTCGGAATATAAATATTCCAAGACCATTTGATTTGTAGATCGAGTTCGCAATAACTGCTTATCTCTTTGAGAATTGCGGTGCACGTCTTGCTGATTTGAGACCGTATTTCTTTCTTTCCTTCATACGTGGGTCTCTTGTCAGGTAACCTGCTTTTTTTAGAGCCGGACGAAGCTCAATGTCAGCTTCGAGCAACGCTCTTGCAATACCATGTCGGACAGCACCTGCTTGTCCTGTGTAACCGCCACCTTTTACTGTAACGATTGCATCGAACTTTGACAAAGTATCTGTCAATGTCAATGGTTGCTTAACGATAACCTTCAATGTTTCCAAACCGAAGAATTCATCGATATCTCTTTTATTGATTGTAATCTTACCAGTACCTGGTACCAGGTATACTCTTGCTACACTGCTTTTTCTACGGCCTGTACCGTAATATTTTGCTTGTTGTGCCACGGTCTTCCTCCTTCCGAATCCTAATTATTTGCTGAAAGTGATAACTTCTGGTTTTTGAGCTTCATGCTTATGCTCAGCGCCTCTGTAGACACGAAGCTTAGTAAGCATCTTGCGACCAAGTTTGTTCTTTGGCAGCATACCTTTAACTGCGTGCATAACAACCTCTTCAGGTTTGTTCTGCATCATGTCACGGTACTTGACTTCCTTAAGACCACCTGGATGGCCAGTGTGCCATCTGTAAAGCTTTTGGTCAAGCTTCTTACCGGTAAGTACGACTTTGTCAGCATTAATTACGATTACGAAATCACCTGTATCAACATGTGGTGTATAAATCGGCTTGGTTTTGCCGCTAAGTACTTTAGCAACTTCAGATGCCAGACGACCAAGTGTTTGACCTTCTGCATCAACTACATACCATTTTCTTTCAACTGATTCAGCGTTTGGCATGAAAGTTTTCATTTGGACTTCCTCCTTAAGTTTCAATATAATTCTCTATGTTCTAAATCCGGGGCATTGGATTTTATTAGTGAACCTACATCAACATATTATAGTACATCTCACCACGTGTGTCAATGTTTTTTTGATGATTTTGTCAGCAAATAGAGCCTTTTCTAATAGCTCACGCTGTTCTTTTCCAAGGTCGCAGAAATCACTGCTGTTACGGGGATTGCGCAGATCAATCCGATGGTACCGGCAAGGGCTCTGACAACCTCCGTTGCAATCAGGTCAAGATTCAAAATCTTGATGAACTGCACATCGTTGACCATGAATACGAGAATGAGGAATACCGAAGTACCGACATAGGCCAGTATGAGTGTGTTGACCATGGTCCCCATAACATCCCTGCCGATGTTCATCCCTGATTTGAACAGTTCCATGGTGCTCAGCAGTGGATTGGCGTCTGTAATCTCGTTGATTGCAGATGCGATGGACATGCAGACATCCATGACCGCTCCTAGGGTCCCCAACAGGATACTCGCAAAAAGAATACCGTGGATGTTGAAAGCCACATGGTGATCGCTGTAGAGCAGCATCTGGGCTTCCGTGGTGCCAAGGCCGGTGAGGTTGGAGCTTTCACTGACGACCAGGGCTATGATACCGGCTATGATGACACCGGATACCGTACCGGCGATGGCCGATACCGCCTTGAGATTGAATCCTGCGACCAGGAACATGGTGACGACAGTGATGATGAATGCAATGACGATGGACAGGAAAATCGGATTGCCTCCGGACACGATTCCCTGAAGCATATAGTAGACACCCGCAATGGTCAGTGCAAGGGTGATCAGACTCTTGATCCCTTTGACACCGCCAAGAATGACCATCAGGATCACAAAGACTATCAGAAGGGTATAGATATCCTTGTCACGACGGAACTCATGGATATGAGCCGCTATCTCATTGCCCTCCTCATCGGTCTCAAAGAAAATATATACGTCATCGCCTTCATTGATTTCGATGGTATAGGCCATGATTTCATCGATATAATTGGTGATTTCAATGATTTCACCTTTCTTGTCCTTATCGAGCAGCTTCACTTTGGCGACCTGGACGACTCTCTTGTAGCTGCCCCCTGAAGTCTCTACGCTTGCATCCTCTTCAGATACGATTTCAATGATTCTGCCTTTGTACAGCTCAGGTTCCTCATATTCATCGGAGGCATTGACAACCTGCCCAAAAGCCATCGCCAATATGATCATCAGCATTATTGCTCTAAACATCTTCTTCATACGCTTCTCCTTCGTCATAGGTCAATCCAACCAGCGTCAGTCCGCCGGCAGGTGCCGTCATCTTCGCCAGATTCCTGTCTTTTGCCTCTATGATGCCTGCCATCTCCTCTGGCAAGGTCTTGCCGAGTCCGACATCCATCAGGCTTCCTGTGATAATCCTTACCATATTATATAGGAAGCCATCACCTATAATGTCGATATGGATATGATGGTTCTCTTTGGTAACGCTGCATCTTACGATCGTACGCACCGTATCCTCCACCGTGGTCATACTCGAACTGAATCCTATAAAGTCATGGGTTCCTATAAAGCATTCGCCGCCTTTTCCATGCTCTCAACATCGAGTTCCTTGTAATAGTAATAGGTGTAGCGGAGATACTGGGGTATCGGAAACCTGTTGTTATAGATGGTGTAACGGTAATGCTTCAATTTGGCACTATATCTGGGATGGAAATCCTCATCCACCATCTCGATGCCGTGAACGACAATATCCTTCGGAAGGTGGGCATTGAACGCTCTTGGAATCTTGTTCATGCCCATCTTCTTGACTGTCTTCAGCAGTGCGACGAAACCCAAGGCATGGACGCCGGCATCCGTTCTCGAACATCCGGTGATGGTAAAACCTTCTTCAAGAAACCGCTTCCCCGCATCCATCATCGCCTGATGCACGGAAAAGGCGTTCTTCTGTATCTGCCAGCCGCAGTAGTTGGTACCGTCATAAGCCACGGTCAGTTTGTAGTAGTTCCAGTTCATCATCTGTATCCTCATCGGAAAACGCGTTCTTCCGACATATTCTCCTTAATATTAGAAAAGCGGTTGCATCACTCCGCCATTATGACATTACATATAGCCATAGTCGTTTGTCCTGGACATCAACGACGCATTACTAGAACATCAGCTCCATACCCTTAAAAAATCTGCTGAGCACAATCATCATTCCGACGTACGCTGCAATCATTCCATAGGTCAGCCAATCGATGTTCTTGTATCTGAGCTGTTTCATCCGCGTTCTTCCTTCGCCGCCACGATAGCATCTTGCCTCCATGGCAAGCGCAAGGTCATCGGCGCGCCTGAAAGCGGAAATGAACAACGGCACCAAAAGGGGCACCAGGCTTCTCGCTTTCTTGATCAGGCCTCCTGTTTCAAAATCCGCACCCCTCGCCATCTGAGCTTTCATGATCTTATCCGTTTCCTCAAGGAGGATGGGGATGAATCGCAGCGCGATCGTCATCATCATCGCGATCTCATGGGCAGGCACCCTGATTCGCTCCAATGGCTTCAGCAGTCTTTCGATAGCATCCGTCAAATCGATGGGGGATGTTGTCAGAGTCAAAATGGACGAACCGATGATCAGCATGATCAGTCTGGTCGCCATCGCCAATGCCGAAATGAGACCTTCCACGGTCACCTTGAAGACCCACAATTCGAAGATGGGCTCCCCTTCCGACAGAAACAGGTTGATCAGTACGGTAAATAAAATAAGTACCATGACCGACCTCAAGCCTTTGATCATATATCTGAACGGTACCTTCGACAGTCTGATCACCGTCCCCAGAACCACCGCAGCCACTGCATAGAGCAGAAGATGCGTACTGAAGAACAGCGAAACGATGAATCCGAAGGTCAATGCGATTTTCGTTCTTGGATCCAAACTGTGGATGACGGATTCAACAGGATAGAATTGCCCGATGGTAATATCTCTAAGCATCGGCGTCACCCGCCTTACCGTCAAGGCGCAGCTGCCCGACCAGTCCTTCAACGGCTTCCTCAACCGTCGTCACTGTCCGTGGAAAACAAATCCTTTTGCCTCAAGCATATGGCACACCTTTGCCACCTGGGGAACGCCCAAGCCGATTCTTTCCAGCGTGGCGACCTCCTTGAAGACCTTGTACTTGTCACCCATCAGCACAACGTTTCCCTTATCCATGACGATAATCCGCTCCACATGGTTTGCGATGTCCTCCATGCTGTGGGATACCAGGATTATCGTGATGCCCAGACGGTCGTGAAGCCTGGAGATTTCACCAAGTATCTCATCCCTTCCCGCAGGATCAAGTCCCGCAGTCGGCTCATCCAGTATCAGGACCTCGGGCTCCATGGCAAGCACACCCGCAATCGCCACCCGACGTTTCTGACCGCCTGATAGCTCAAAGGGTGACATTTCATAGACATCTTCCTTCAAGCCAACCTTGCTCAGGGCTTCCACGACCCTTTTATCGACTTCTTCCTTCGAAAGCCCCATATTGGCCGGTCCGTATGACACATCCTTGAAAACCGTCATCTCGAACAGCTGATGTTCCGGATATTGGAAAACCAGCCCCACTTTCTGACGTATTTCCTTCCTGTTGGTCGTATCCGAAAAAACATCGATGCCGCCAATGAAGACGCTTCCTTCTGCAGGCTCAAGCAAGGCATTCAGATGCTGAATCAAGGTGGATTTACCCGAGCCCGGTATGACCGATGATTCCGATGAACTCGCCATCCTCGATCGTCAGGTCGACACCTTCAAGCGCAGTCTTCTGAAAGGGAGTACCGACCGAATATATATGTTTTAATCCTTCAACCTTAATTGCCATAATCTTTCTACCATTTCTTCCATATTCAGTATATCCGTATCGATGTCGATACCCTTTTCCCTCAAAGCAAAAGCAAGCTCTACGGTCTGAGGCACATCAAGCCCGGCTTGTTTCATCATGTCAACACGGCTGAATACTTCCTTGGGCGTTCCTTCAAAAGACACCTTGCCTTCTTCCATGACGTAAATGTAATCCGCTTCGACGGCTTCATCCATATAATGGGTAATCAGAATGACCGTAATGTCCTCTTCCCTGTTCAGATAATGGATGGTATCCACGACTTCACGGCGGCCGGACGGATCCAACATTGCAGTCGGCTCATCAAAAACAATGCACTCAGGGTGCATGGCCAGAACGCCTGCTATGGCTATCCGCTGCTTTTGACCTCCGGAGAGCTTATTCGGAGAGTGCTTTGCATACTCCTTCATTTCAACCGTACTGAGGGCCTGATCAACATAAAACTGGATCTTCTCACTGGGCACCCCGAGATTTTCAGGACCGAAAGCCACATCCTCCTCGACGATCGTCGCGATAATCTGATTGTCTGGATTCTGGAAAACCATCCCCGCACTGCTTCGTATATCCCACAGCTTCGAATCATCCTTCGTATCCATGCCATTGACATACAGCGTTCCTTCGCTGGGCAACAAAAGGGCATTCAAGTGTTTGGCAAAGGTTGATTTACCGGATCCGTTATGGCCCAGTACAGCAACGAAACTTCCCTTTTTAATATTCATCTCGACACCGTCGAGAGCCCTATGCGTATGTTCAATCTCACCCATCTCATTCTGGATGTGATAATCGAACTTCACCTGCTCTGATTTAATATACATAATCTATCCGCTTTTCCTTTATGATTATAGTCCAAACTTAACTATACACATTATGGCATAATAAATCAAGTGAGATACCTGATGATATCAGCCTTTTACACATTCGAGCACAAAGAACCCCTTCTTCTTGTACAGAATATTGCATGTTTCATAGATGGTGCCTAGCTTTTCGATGGAACTGAGTGCTCCGTGCTTCTTCTGTATGACGATGTAGAACCTGCCTCCATCTGTCAGATGGTTCCTTCCCATCTCATACATCTCATAGATGGTTTTCTTTCCTGCATGTATCGGCGGATTCAAAACGATTGCATCATAGACATCTTCAACCCCCGCGAAGCCGTCGGATTCGATGAACGTCGCATCCACTCCATTGATCCTGCAGTTCTCCCTTGAGAACTCGATAGCCTTCGGATTGACATCCACCATGTCAGTCGGATATCATTGACTTTGGACAGAATGATGCCGATTGGGCCATAACCGCACCCAAGGTCCAGGACCTTCCCGTGAAGTTCAGGCAGCTGGTGCAAAAGGATATTCGTGGCATAATCCACATGCTCCTTTGAAAAAAGACCGTTATCCGTCTTGAAGGAACATGTGTATCCTCCAAATTCATATTCGATGGTCGTCACATTGCTTTCCATATTCTCATCGTGAATAAAATAATGGCTCATAACACTTCCTCCTTCCGAAAATAAAAGAATTGAGAACAAAAGATTCGTTTCACGAGTCTGGTTCCGCTTCCAGCGGATTGTTCCGGATGTCGACGGAAAGTTCTTCGGTCGAGAACTTTCCTAGTTCACAAAAAAGACCATCCGTTAGGATGGTCTTTAATCAGCAACTAAACCAATTCAAGAATTACTTCCTCAGCTGCGTCACCTTTACGTGGTCCGATCTTGATGATACGAGTGTATCCACCGTTACGGTCAGCATATTTGGGAGCAATGTCATCGAACAGCATGTCAACCAAGTTCACTTCTTTAGTGTTACGCTTCTTGCCTGTGTTTGACTCCGGTACTTCAGTAACAGGGTAAAGGACTGACAACATTTTTCTTCTTGCGTTCAGCCTTGAAGCACTGTCTTTCTTGATTGTCTTTTCGATTTCTTCGTACTGAGTCACTTTCTTACCATCAACCACTTCTTTGACACGCTTACCGTCAGCAGTCTTCTTAGGTACCTTTTGAGTTACAGTAACTTCAGTATAGTTATCTTTTTCCTTAATCGCCAATGTGATTAATTTTTCTGCCATTTTGCGAACTTCCTTGGCTTTTGCATCAGTTGTTCTGATCTTACCGTGTAGATAAGATTCGTCACTTGATTACGAAGCAGAGCCTTTCTTTGACTAGAAGTTCTTCCGAGCTTTCTGTATCCAGCCATCTATAGACCTCCTTTACGAGTAGTATTATTCATCGTTCGGCTTGAGCTGCAAGCCTAATTCATTGAGCTTTTGCAATACTTCTTCCAATGACTTACGTCCCAGGTTACGGACTTTCATCATATCGTCCGGAGTTCTGTTGGTAAGCTCTTCAACAGTATTGATGCCAGCTCTCTTCAAACAGTTATAGGAACGTACTGACAATTCAAGTTCGTCAATACTCATTTCAAGAACTTTTTCTTTTTCATCGTCTTCTTTTTCAATCATGATTTCAGCGTTCTTGGCATTTTCTGAAAGGTCAATGAACAAGTTCAAATGCTCATTCAGCACCTTCGCAGCCAAGCTGACAGCCTCATCAGGTGATAAAGATCCATTGGTCCATACTTCAAGTGTCAACTTATCGTAGTCTGTAATCTGTCCAACACGTGTATTTTCAACAACTAGGTTTACTCTCTCTACAGGTGTGAAGATTGAGTCTACAGGTATCACTCCGATTGGTTGATCTTCTGATTTGTTTTTGTCTGCACCAACATAACCTCTACCTTTGGCAATCGTCAACTCCATGAACAGCTTGCTGTCGGCACCGCCGCTCAATGTTGCGATCGGCAGATCCTTATTGATGATTTCAATATCTGGATCTGCTTGAATATCAGCTCCGGTTACAACACCTTCACCTTCAAACTCGATATAAGCAACCTTAGGATCAGCACTGTCAGAGTTGTTCCTGATTGCGAGCTGCTTGATATTCAGGATGACTTCTGTAACGTCTTCCTTAACACCTGGAATTGTTGAAAATTCATGCAGAACACCTTCAATTTTAGTGCTGCTGACAGCTGCACCCGGTAGTGATGACAACATAATTCTACGAAGTGAATTTCCCAAAGTCGTTCCGTAGCCTCTTTCAAGAGGTTCTATAACGAAGCGGCCATAACGATTATCATCTGATATTTCAACAATATCAATTTTTGGTTTCTCAAATTCAAACACTGTATTTGACCCTCCTTTGATTTGTTGAGGTCACTTATTACTTGGAGTACAACTCGACGATAAGTGTCTCGTTTACAGGGATATCGATTGCTTCTCTTGTTGGAATCTCGTTGACTTTGATTGATCTGTTCTCAAGATCCACATCCATCCACTCCGGAGCAGTTCTTGAACCGGTAGTATCAATGATATCCTTAAATCTTTGAAGGTTAAGTGATTTCTCTTTAAGCGTTACCACATCACCAGCCTTTACAAGGTATGATGGGATATTTACTTTCTTGCCGTTAACAAGTACGTGATTGTGACGTACAATTTGACGGGCTTCTGTTCTTGAACGTCCAAGTCCTGCTCTATATACTACGTTGTCAAGACGTGTCTCAAGGATGATCAGCAGGTTGTCACCGGCGATACCTTTTCTGCGCTCAGCTCCTTATAGTAGTTATAGAATTGTGTTTCAAGAATTCCATAGATTCTCTTTGCCTTTTGCTTTTCACGCAATTGTCTACCGTATTCAGACATCTTTGAACGTCTCTTACCGTGTTGACCTGGAGCAAATGGTCTTCTGTCCATTGCGCATTTACCTGTATAACATCTTTCGCCTTTAAGGAACAACTTATCCCCTTCACGACGACACAGTCTACATACTGCACCTCTATATCTTGCCATTAATCTAACACCTCCTAAGATTAAACTCTTCTACGTTTTGGCGGACGGCATCCGTTGTGCGGTACCGGAGTAACATCTTTAATGCTTGTAACATCTAGGCCTGCTGCCTGCAGTGCTCTGATAGCGGCTTCTCTTCCTGAACCCGGTCCCTTTACCATTACTTCAACAGTTTTAAGACCGTGGATCATTGCAGCCTTTGCAGCTGTATCCGCTGCCATCTGTGCTGCAAAAGGAGTAGATTTACGGGAACCTTTAAAGCCCAAACCACCTGCGCTAGCCCATGCTAAAGCATTACCTTCAACGTCAGTTAATGTAACAATTGTATTGTTAAAAGTTGATTGAATGTGAGCTTGACCACGTTCAACATGCTTTTTAACGCGTTTTTTACTGCTTCTTCTGGCTGTTCTTGCCATAAGTCAAACCTCCTTACACTATTTCCTCTTGTTTGCCACAGTTCTACGTGGTCCCTTACGGGTTCTGGCATTCGTCTTTGTCTTTTGACCTCTGACAGGAAGACCTTTTCTGTGACGAATTCCACGGTAGCAGCCAATTTCCATTAAACGTTTTGATGTTGAGGGCGATTTCTCTTCTAAGATCACCTTCCACCTGTTGTGAAGCATCGATGACTTCACGCAACTTGGCTACTTCATCATCCGTTAAGTCTCTAACTCTTGTATCTGGATTAATTCCAGCTTCATTCAAAATACGCTGAGAGCTTGAACGTCCTATACCATAAATATAAGTAAGACCGATCTCTACGCGCTTTTCTCTTGGTAAGTCTACACCAGCAATACGTGCCATGTACCTTTGCACCTCCATATCGATTGATTTCAGATAATCCAAACGACTATCCCAATTACTATATGTTCTAATTCAGTTATAACCTGTTGTCAAAGCAAGATTCTCATCGAACCTCACCCTTGTCGCTAAGCCTGCCTGTTTCTGTAGGCAAATCCCATGGGGTGACCCCATTACGCACAAATAGAGATTCATCGCTTCCTATCAACATATCGCTCGCTTGGGGCTAAACCAAGAGTGGAGATAAAAACTCCCGCGACCGTCAACTACCCTAAAAAGGAGAAAACGTGGATCACTAGTTAGTCATCAACATACCAAAAACTCCTTCAAGGCGGTGAAACTTGAAACAATCACCTGGTACATCAATGCTGTGCTTCCTTTACCGAACCATCCCGTGGCAAGATGTTAGATACATTCATTCCGGAAGCCAACTGTAGGTTTGCCTCAGCCATTCCAGTCAGAAACCAGTTACTCCTGACAGTTACAAATGGTTATGACAAACTATGACGCCACAAATATGTATTATAGTACAGTTTGGGTTAGAATGCAAGTTTTTTTTGAGTTTTCAAGAAAAAACTGTCCCAAACCTTGAGACAGTCTCTTGTATACTTATACATTCCATAATCACCGAAATGATTATCCCTGGCGTTGCTTATGCTTTTTATTCTCACAGATGATACGAACTTGACCATTTCTCTTGATGACTTTGCATTTATCGCACATTGCTTTAACAGATGCTCTTACTTTCATCTCGTTCGCTCCTTTCTTAAAACCGCTTACTTGTCTCTCCAGATGATACGACCTTTTGTCAGATCGTAGGGTGACATTTCAACGGTCACCTTATCACCGGGTAGGATTCTGATATAGTGCATTCTCAGCTTACCACTGATGTGGGCTAAGATCTTATGCCCGTTTTCCAGTTCCACCTGGAACATGGCGTTGGGTAACTTCTCAACAACTCTGCCTTCTACTTCGATAACATCTTTCTTAGACATATATGCCTCCTATTGCTCTTGGTTTGATTTATTCATGAACTGACTTAAACTTTTCCTGATATCAGCATTGTTCAATCGACTCTCATTGATTATTCTCTCTTCGATGTCCCTGTCGATATGGTTTGTGACCTGTATGTGTTTTTCCTTTTTCTTCTTGGGGCATTCCAGCCTTCTCAGCTTGCCGTCAACAAGATAAACGTAAGGTTCAGCGTAGTCATAAACCAGGAAGCACTTTCCTTTGTCCCTTCCTGCTTTTGAAATGACCACCTGACCGCGGGTTATATCCATCATACCGCCACCTCTACTGACTTATGGTTAACAATTCGTAACCATCATCTGTCACTAAAACAGTATTTTCATAATGGGCCGATAATTCACCATCCAACGTAACGATTGTCCAGTCATCGTCCAGCACCCTCACATCATATTTGCCGATATTGATCATCGGCTCGATAGCGAGCACCATACCCGCCTGCAACTTCGGGCCTCTGCCCACAGGCTTATAATTCGGTATCTGAGGTTCTTCATGCAGTTCCTTACCGATACCGTGACCGACCAAGTCCCTCACTACGGAAAATCCGTTAGCTTCGACGTACTGCTGTATAGCTGCTGAAACCTGATGCAAATGGTTTCCCGGCTTTACATATTTAAGACCTTCATAAAAGCTTTGTCTTGTAACCTCGATCAATTTGAGGCTTCATCGCTTGCTTCACCCACCACGTGGGTTCTTGCCGCGTCTCCATGATAACCGTCAAGATAAGCACCTATATCTATGCTAATGATATCGCCATCCTGCAAAAGGATCTCTTTACTCGGTATACCGTGCACCACCTCATCGTTGACCGATGCGCATATGGATGCAGGATAACCGTGATATCCCTTGAAAGACGGTTCAGCTCCATTCTCCCGAATAAAACTTTCAGCTATTTGATCCAATTCAAAGGTGGAAACTCCAACTTTGATATGTTGCTCCAATAAGTCGTGGGTCCTTGCGACCAAGTCCCCTGCTTTTCTCATCTTCTGAATTTCAGAAGAACTTTTGATGTGAATCGCCATCTATTATTCACCCAGGATAGATACGATCTTATCAAAAATCCCCTCAATTGACTTTGTACCGTCAACGGATGCCAAAAGGCCAAGTCCCTTGTAGTAATCAATCAAAGGTTGAGTCTGATCATGGTAAACCTTCAGACGCTTCAGTACTGTATCAGGCTTGTCATCGTCACGAAGTACAAGCTCGCTGCCGCACTTGTCGCAAATACCCTCAACCTGTGGCTTGAGGTGCTCTGTGTGGTAAGTCGCACCACAGTTTACACATGCTCTTCTTCCGCCCATACGACGTACGATGTTCTCATCCGGCACATCAACGTCGATTGCGAAATCGATTTTTGAATCTATCTTTTCCAAGTTCCAGTCAGACTTTCAGCCTGAGGCATCGTACGTGGGAAACCATCGAGTACGAACCCCTTCATCGCGTCGTCCTGACTCAAACGGTCAGCTACCAGTTCAAGCACCAACTCATCCGGTACCAGAAGACCTTGATCCATAAAGCTCTTGGCTTTGTTTCCAAGTTCGGTTCCGTTCTTGATGTTGGCTCTGAAGATATCGCCTGTTGAGATATGAGGAATGTCATACTTGGCTGCAATGCGCTTCGCTTGAGTTCCCTTACCTGCACCAGGTGCACCTAACATTACTATTTTCATTCTAAATCCCTCCTGATCCGATTGACTTTCATACAGTTCCTGTATTGAAGAACTTACCAATTTCAAGATTCAAGTGCATAATGCCCGGTTAACAGGCATTATGCCTTGAACTCAACGTTTGAACAATTGTTCTCATCATATACATAGTCATATCATAGAATCCGTTTTTCCAGAAGTCCCGATAACGGCGATACGATTATGTGCTGAGAAAACCTTTGTAGTGTCTCATTACAAGTTGTGACTCAATCTGCTTGACAGTCTCCAGGGAAACACCGACAACGATGATTAGTGATGTTCCACCGAAATTGATCTGTACATTCGAGAGGAATGACAGGATAATCGGAGCCAAGGCGATCAATCCGAGGATTGTACCACCGATGAACACCATTCTGTTCAGGATGTTTGTCAAGTAATCGACTGTAGGACGTCCCGGACGGATACCGAGAATGAATCCTCCATTTTTCTTCAGGTTATTGGCAACTTCAAACGGATTGAAGATGATTGCCGTATAGAAATAGGCAAAGCCGATAACGAGAAGAAAGTAGATCAGTGCTCCAACACCATAATTATCCTTGATGCTGTAGTAATTGATCCAGCTGAGCACACTTCCCCACCATCCCTGTGGATTCGCTACAAAGAACCTGGTGATGATGGTTGGGAATTGAAGCAGTGATGACGCGAAGATAACCGGAATTACCCCAGCCATGTTCACTTTCAAAGGAATATGCGTTGACTGGCCGCCATATACTTTTCTTCCCTGTACTCTTTTTGCATACTGTACATTGATACGTCTTTCGCCCAACTGAATCATGACTACAACGACAATCATTGCCAAAAACAAGAGGACGATTGCAATTAATTCAACAAATTGGGAGCTTCTTGCCAAGTTCACCAGCAGTGTCACACCGGATGGCAGTCTTGACAGGATGTTGATGACGATTATCAATGAGATACCGTTTCCGATACCGTTCTCCGTAATTCTCTCACCAATCCACATGAGGAATGCGGTACCAGCAGTCATGGACATTACCGCTACAAGAACTGAAAAGAAATTGTAGTCGATGAACATGCTTCTGAGGCTGATGGAGATTGCAATCGCTTGAACAACTGCAAGGATAACCGTACCGTAACGTGTGATTTTTGCGATTTTCTTTCTGCCGTCCTGGCCTTCCTTCTGCATTTCTTCCAATGCAGGAATCGCAATGGTCAGGAGGTTCATGATGATACTAGCGTTAATGTATGGAATGATACCAAGAGCGAACAATGTCATGTTCTTGAACGCTCCACCAGAGAATGCATCAAGCATGCCTACCAAATCCAATTGGTTCTGTGCGAATATGGATTGGAGCAATGCGTTGTCAATCCCCGGAATAGGTACAGCAGCACCTACTCGAATAACCACGAACATCAATAATGTATAGATTATTCTTCTTCTCAAATCCTCTACTTTAAATGCATCTCTAAGTGTTCCAAACACCTAAATCACCTCAGCCTTCCCACCAGCTTCTTCTATCTTTGCAATCGCTGACTTACTGAAAGCACTAGCTTTTACTGTAAGGTTTTTAGTCAACTCCCCATTACCCAAGATTTTAACGCCATCTTTAGGATTGCTCACCAAACCAGCTGCGATCATTGCTTCAATGTCTACTGTAGATCCGGCTTCGAATCTATTCAATTCATCAACGTTGATGCCTACGATATCCTTGCTGTTTCTGCAAGTGAAACCACGCTTCGGCAAACGTCTGTACAAAGGCATTTGACCACCTTCAAAACCTGGTCTTACTCCACCGCCTGAACGAGACTTTTGACCATCTTGTCCGCGACCTGCAGTCTTACCATTTCCTGAACCGTGACCACGGCCTTTTCTCCACTTTTTACCTGTAGAACCTTTAGCAGGTTTTAATTCTGATAAGTTCACGTGTCATACACCTCCTCGGTACTATGCTTCTTCAACTTTAACTAAATGACTGATCTGATTAACCATACCTCTGATTGCCGCGTTGTCCTTTTGAACGACTGTCTTGTTCAGTTTGGACAAGCCCAACGCCTCAGCAGTTTTAATATGCTTAGGTTTTGCACCAATGGTTGATTTCACTAATGTAATCTTTAATTCTGCCATTATTGCTCCTCCTAATCTAAGATTTCGCTGAGGGACTTACCGCGCTTTGCGGCAACCTGTTCAGGTGTCAAAAGAGCACTCAAACCAGCGATCGTAGCTGTTACTACATTGTTCTTGTTGTTTGAACCAAGAGATTTCGTACGGATGTTTCTAACGCCTGCCAACTCAAGTACGGCACGTGCAGGACCACCTGCAATAACACCTGTACCTTCAGGAGCTCTCTTAAGAAGTACTTGAGCACTTCCGAACTTACCTAAGAAATCATGTGGAATACTTCCGTTTTCATCCAATGGTACTTCAATCAATTTTTTCTTTGCGTCCTGGATACCTTTACGAATCGCTTCAGGAATCTCAGTAGCTTTACCAACACCAGCGCCTACGTGGCCATTACCGTCACCAACAACAACTAAAGCTGCAAATCTGAAGTTACGTCCACCTTTAACAACTTTTGTTACACGGCGAATGGTAACTACTTTTTCTTCAAGCTCTAAACTGTTGGCATCTATCAATGTTCTTCTCATCGTTCTGCCTCCTTTAGAATTTCAACCCTGCTTCTCTTGCAGCTTCAGCCAATGCTTTAACCTTACCGTGGTATACATAACCTCCACGGTCAAATACTACCGTTTCAACTCCAGCAGCCAGTGCTTTCTTAGCAACGGCTTCACCAACAGCTGTTGCAGCAGCAACATCGTCAGTCTTCTCAAGACCCAAAGTTCTTGAAGATGCTGCACACAATGTATGGCCTTTTACATCATCGATAACCTGAGCATAGATGTGCTTATTACTTCTGTAAACCGCAAGACGAGGTCTTACAGCAGTACCGGAGAATTTATTGCGAAGCTTCTTGTGCTTCTTGACACGTACGCTTGTTCTTGATGCTTTTTTTATCATTACGGATTCACCCCTTTTCTATTATTTACCAGCTTTTCCTTCTTTACGACGGATGATTTCATCAGCATACTTGACACCTTTGCCTTTGTATGGCTCCGGTGGTCTCTTGAATCTGATTTCAGCTGCATATTGTCCAACTTTTTCCTTGCTGATACCGGAAACGATAACTTTGTTTCCTTCAACCTTGGACTCGATGCCTTCTGGATCTTCCATCTCAACAGGGTGAGAATATCCTAAGTTAAGTACAAGTTTCTTTCCTTGCTTGTTCGCCTTGTAACCAACACCGTTGATTTCAAGAGTCTTCACATAACCTTTAGTGACACCTTCGATCATATTGAACACCAATGTTCTTGTAAGGCCGTGAAGGGATTTCATCTTCTTAAGATCGCTTGGACGGGAAACCACTACTTGGCTGCCTTCCACAACGACTTTCATCTCAGGAACCAAAGTCCTCTCAAGAGTACCTTTTGGTCCTTTTACAGTGATTGTATTGTCATCTGCAATTTTTACTTCAACACCTGCTGGAATCTCAACAGGCATACGTCCGATTCTAGACATTATCTTTTCCTCCTATCGGTTCTATTCTGACTACCGCAAGGTCAGCCTTCCCCTGCAAGCAACTGCAGACTTCGCAGCCACTCGGGAAGCTTCTGCCTACGTGGGGTAATCTTTTCACCTTCTTAATTGATTACCATACGAATGCGATTACTTCGCCACCGACATGAAGCTTTCTTGCTTCCCTATCCGTGACAACACCTTTGTTTGTTGAAATGATTGCCGTACCAAGACCACCCAATACTTTAGGAAGTTCGTCTTTGCCGGCGTACACACGCAAACCAGGCTTGGAAATTCTCTTGATTCCGGAGATTACCTTGTCATTCTTAGTCTCTCCATACTTCAGTTCAACACGGATGTTTGTGAAATCGCCATCCTTAACAAGCTTGAAACCTTTAACGTAACCTTCGTTAGCAAGAATCTCAATGATTGCAATTTTCATCTTTGAAGTAGGTACTTCTATATAATCATGCTTAGCTACATTACCATTTCTGATTCTAGTAAGCATATCTGCAATTGGATCACTCATTGACATAATATGTTTCCTCCTTCCTAAATTCTACCAGCTAGCCTTTTTAACGCCAGGGATTTGACCTTTGTATGCTAATTCACGGAAGCAGATTCTGCAGATTCCGTATTTTCTCAATACTGAATGTGGACGACCACATATTCTACAACGAGTGTAAGCTCTTGATGAGAACTTAGGCTTACGTTGTTGCTTGACTTTCATGGATATTTTAGCCATCTTACTCCTCCTTAATTACTTCTGAAACGGCATACCGAATTGGCCGAGCAATTCACGCGCTTCTTCATCGGTGTTTGCAGTAGTTACAAAAATAATGTCCATTCCTCTGATCTTGTCGATTTTATCGTACTCGATCTCCGGGAAGATGATCTGCTCTTTGATACCGAGAGCGTAGTTTCCTCTTCCGTCGAAGGAGTTAGGATTAACACCTCTAAAGTCACGTACACGAGGCAGTGCAAGGTTGACTAATCTATCCAAGAAATCGTACATCATCTTGCCTCTCAAGGTAACTTTTGTTCCGATATTCATGCCTTCTCTTACCTTAAATACGGCAACTGATTTCTTTGCCTTAGTGATGATTGGCTTTTGGCCTGCAATCTTTGTAAGGTCCGCTACAGCATTATCAAGCACCTTTGCGTTTTCCTTCGCTTCACCAACACCCATGTTGATGACGATCTTCTCGATCTTCGGCACTTGCATGATGCTGCTGTACTCAAACTTTTTCATCATTGCATCTTTAATTTCATTGTTGTATGTTTCAATAAGTCTACTCACTTAGGTAACCTCCTTTCACTACGAATTATTTATCGATGACTTCGCCTGTTGTCTTAGCGACACGCTTGCGAACGTTTTTCATCTTGCCGTTACGCTCAACTTGCTCAACTTTGATTCCAAGCTTGGTAGGTTTGCCATTGTGAACGTACATAACGTTGGATGCATCCAAGAATGCTTCCTGGTGCATGATACCACCCTGTTGATTCGCTGCGCTTGGCTTCGCATGCTTAGTAACCATGTTTACGCCCTGCACGAGACTCTGTTGTTCTTGCGGTCAACCTCAACGATTTTGCCTTCTTTGCCTTTGTCTTTACCAGTAGTGATTACTACAGTATCGCCTTTTTTAAGTTTAGTCGTCATGTGGTACACCTCCTATAGTACTTCCGGAGCAAGTGAAAGAATCTTCATGAATTTCTTCTCACGTAACTCTCTTGCAACCGGTCCAAAAATACGAGTTCCTCTAGGAGTCATATCTTCTTTAAGGATAACTGCTGCGTTTTGGTCAAATTTAATATATGAACCGTCTTTACGACGTGCACCTTTTACTGTTCTTACAACTACGGCTCTGACTACGTCACCCTTCTTAACAACGCCACCTGGTGTTGCATCTTTAACAGTAGCAACGATGATATCGCCAATAGCTGCATATCTTCTAGTCGAACCGCCTAACACACGAATACAAAGAAGCTCTTTGGCACCGGTGTTATCAGCGACTTTCAATCTGGATTCTTGTTGAATCATACTGAAACCTCCTTATGCTTCTATTTAGCTTTCTCAACGACTTCAATCAAACGCCATCTCTTATCCTTTGACAAAGGTCTGCATTCCATAACCTTCACCGTATCGCCGATGCGGCACTCGTTCTTCTCGTCGTGAGCTTTCAATTTATAAGTTCTCTTGATAATTTTTCCGTATAATGGGTGTTTGACGCTGTTGAGTACTTCTACAACGATCGTTTTATCCATTTTGTCGCTTGCAACTCGTCCAACTCGAGTTTTTCTAAGATTTCTTTCTGACATTGTATTGCCTCCCTTCTTAGGTTACTACTTTGCAGCTTTCAATTGTTCTGTCATAACCGTTTGAATTCTTGCAATAGTCTTACGAACATCGTTGATACGACTTGTGTTGTCCAATTGGTTCGTAGCATTTTGAAATCTAAGGTTGAACAATTCTTTCTTAGCTGTTACCAGTTCTTCGTTCAGCTCTGCAGCTGATTTATTTCTCAATTCGTCTAACATCTTAGTTGATTTCACTATTGTTCACCGCCTTCTAAATCTGCTTTAGAAACGACTTTACATTTTACAGGCAACTTGTGAGTCGCAAGTCTAAGCGCTTCTTTAGCCACTTCTTCAGGTACTCCAGCAACTTCAAACATAACACGGCCTGGCTTGACAACAGCTACCCAGTACTCTGGTGTACCCTTACCTTTACCCATTCGAGTCTCGGCAGGTGTTGCAGTTACAGGCTTGTCAGGGAAAATCTTGATCCAAACCTTACCACCACGTTTCATATAACGCGTCATCGCGATACGGGCAGCCTCGATTTGGTTGGATTTGATCCATGCCGGTTCCATAGCTACGATACCGAATTCACCTAATACTAATTTATTTCCACGAGTCGCTTTGCCTTTCATACGACCACGGAACTGCTTACGTCTTTTCACTCTTTTGGCATTAACATAATTATTTTCTCCCTTCAGTCTCTTTTACTGGAAGAACTTCACCATGGTAAATCCATACTTTAACACCGATTTTACCATAAGTCGTGTCTGCTTCTGCAAATCCATAATCGATATCAGCTCTAAGTGTCTGAAGCGGGATATTTCCTTCAGAGTAAGTCTCGATCCTTGCCATCTCGGCTCCGCCCAAACGTCCGGAACAAGTAACCTTGATACCTTTAGCACCTGATTTCAATGCTCTGCCCATAACCTGCTTCATCGCTCTTCTGAAAGAAACACGATTTTCAAGCTGCAGTGCAACATTTTCTGATACCAATTGGGAATCTTTCTCAGGTCTCTTGACCTCTTTGATATTGATAATGACTTTGCTGTCCGTCATCGTCTGTACTTGTTTACGAAGCGCTTCAATCGCTGTTCCGCCTTTACCGATAACGATACCTGGCTTAGCAGTGTAGATATCCATTTTAATTCTCTCAGAAGCTCTTTCGATTTCAATCTTAGAGATACCTGCCTGGTATAATTTCTTCTTCAAGAAAGTTCTCAATTCATAATCTTCAACTAAGTAATCTGCATATTTTTTCTCAGCGTACCATTGGAATCCCAGTCTTTGATAACGCCGACTCTTAAGCCGTGAGGATTAACTTTTTGACCCATGCTTAACCTCCTTTATTTATCTTTCGTCCAAGATAATTGTAATGTGACTAGTTTTCTTTTCTATTCTGAACGCTCTACCTTGAGCACGTGGTCTGATTCTCTTCATTGTTGGTCCTTTGTTTGCAAAGCACTCTGCAATGTATAGATTAGCAGGATCCAAATTGTTATTGTTCTCAGCGTTAGCCACTGCAGATTTCAATAACTTCTCAATTACTCTGGCACCTTTTCTAGGTGTGTATGCCAAGATACCAAGGGCAGTTGCAACATCTTTGCCTTTAACAGTATCCAATACCTGTTTAGCCTTAGTAGTTGATACGCGAGCGAATGAAACTTTAGCCTTAGGTCTTGTATCTTTATTAGCATTTCGTTCTCTTTTTATCTGACTTCTATGTCCTTTAGCCATTGCCTATAATCTCCTTTCGCCTATCGTTTTGATTTCTTTTCGTCTCTGCCATGACCTCTGTATGTACGGGTCATTACAAATTCACCAAGTTTGTGTCCAACCATATCTTCACTGATGTATACTGGGACATGCTTTCTACCGTCATGTACTGCGATAGTATGTCCAACCATGCTAGGGAAGATCGTAGAACGTCTTGACCAAGTTTTGATTACTTGCTTATCTCCACCTTCGTTTAGTGCGTCAACTTTCTTAAGTAAGTGAGCATCAGCGAAAGGTCCTTTTTTCAATGAACGTGCCATTTACGAAAACCTCCTTCTACTTCTTTCCACCGCGTTTTCTTACGATATATTTGTTTGAGTGCTTGTTCTTCTTACGAGTCTTAAGACCAAGTGCAGGCTTGCCCCAAGGAGTCATTGGACTTGGACGACCGATAGAAGTTCTACCTTCACCACCACCATGAGGGTGATCGCAAGGGTTCATTACGGAACCACGAACCGTAGGACGGATACCCATATGACGCTTACGTCCGGCTTTACCTACTGTAATCAGTTCGTTGTCGATATTACCAACCTGACCGATTGTAGCTCTACACTCGATAGGGATCATTCTCATTTCACCTGATGGAAGACGAAGTGTAGCGAATTTTCCTTCTTTCGCCATCAATTGAGCAACATTACCGGCTGCACGAACCAATTGACCGCCTTTTCCAGGCTTCATTTCGATGTTGTGTACGTTTGAACCCACAGGGATGTTTTGCAGCGGCAATGTGTTGCCGAGCTTAACCTCTGCTTCAGGTCCGTTCATCAGCTTGTCGCCGACTTTCAATCCGTTTGGTGCCAAGATGTAGCTCTTCTCACCGTCAGCATAAACGATCAATGCGATGTGTGCTGATCTGTTCGGATCGTACTCGATTGCAGTAACCTTTGCAGGAATACCGTCTTTGTTTCTCTTGAAATCGATGATTCTATATTTAATCTTATGACCGCCGCCACGATGTCTTACTGTGATTCTACCTTGATTGTTACGACCAGAATTCTTCTTGAGACTTACTGTCAATGATTTCTCAGGAGTCTTCTTGGTGATCTCCTCGAAAGTAGATGAAGTCATATGTCTTCTGGAAGGTGTATATGGGTTGTATTTTCTGATACCCATGATGCCACTCCTTTCTTAACTTAAGTTTACCACACTGCCTAGTGTGTCATTTATTATCCGCAAATGAATGCGATAGTTGATCTTCTGCAGGTCGCAACCTGCAGTCATATATTACATTCCTTCAAAGAATTCGATATCTTTGCTCTCTTCAGTCAATGTAACGATAGCTTTCTTGAACTTGGCAGTCTTGCCGAAAGTTGTTCCACGTCTCTTGGTCTTACCGACCTGATTCATGGTATTCACTTTCTTGACTTTAGTTCCGCTGAACATTTTCTCTACTGCTTCCTTGATCTGAACTTTGGTAGCTTCAGGATGCACCTTGAAAGTATATTTCTTCTCAGCCATAGCTTCCATGCTCTTCTCTGTGATTACAGGCTTGAGCAGTACGTCATAGTAAGAAAGGTTTGCCATTATGCGTACACCTCCTCGATCGTTGCGACAGCATCCTTAGTCACAACACACGCATCGTACTTCAAAAGATCATATACGTTGATTGTGTTTGTGTATGCCATCTTCACACCTTGAATGTTTCTCGCAGACAATTCTACGTTTTTATCTGCATCGTTAAGAACAATCAATACGTTTTCCACATTGAGGTTGGAAAGTACATTCACCATGTTCTTAGTCTTGATCCCGTCCATTTTCAACTCATCGACAACGACGAATTTAGCATCAGCAACTTTTGCAGTCAAAGCTGACTTAAGGGCGATTCTCTTCTCTTTTTGTTCATTTTCTTGGAGTAATCACGTGGTTTGGCGCAAAACAACTCCACCACCTGTCCATTGAGGAGAACGGATAGAACCGTGACGTGCACGTCCAGTACCTTTTTGTCTCCATGGCTTAGCTCCACCACCTCTTACTTCAGAACGTGTTAAAGTACTTTGAGTACCTTGACGCTTATTAGCAAGTTGTGTAACTACAGCTCTATGTAATAAATGCTCGTTGACTTCAACGCCAAATACAGCATCGTTCAATTCAAGTTCTTCTACCTGTTGTCCTTGCATATTTAAAACAGCAACTTTAGCCATTAGTATTCCTCCTTCCTGAAAGCTTAGGCCTTAACGGCGTCTCTCACTGTTACGATAGATTTCTTTGGTCCTGGTACTGCGCCTTTAACAAGAATAAGGTTATTCTCAGCGTCTACTCTTACAACCTCAAGGTTCTGGATTGTAACCGCTTCAGCACCCATGTGTCCCGCAAGCTTCTTTCCTTTGAATACTTTACCCGGATAAGATGCGTTACCCATTGAACCGGCAGATCTATGGTACTTGGAACCGTGTGCCATAGGACCTCTTGATTGATTGTGTCTCTTGATGGCACCTTGGTAACCTTTACCTTTGGAAGTACCGGATACGTCAATCATGTCCCCCGCTTCGAACACGTTTGCTGTGATCTCTTGACCTACAACGTATTCGTCTGAGTTTTCAAATCTGAACTCTTTGACAAATCGCTTGTAGCTGACACCAGCTTTGTCGAAATGTCCTTGCTCAGGCTTTGTCGTGTGTTTCTCTTTCTTGTCGGTGAATCCGACTTGAACTGCACTGTAACCGTCGTTCTCAACAGTCTTGACTTGAGTTACTGTGCATGGGCCAGCTTGCAATACTGTTACTGGCACTAATGAACCGTCTTCCACAAAAATTTGTGTCATGCCGATTTTCTTAGCAATTAATGCTTTTTTCATTCTTGCACCTCCTGATTTTCTACAGCGGAATGCTATGCATTCATTCTAGACGGGTGTAAGTTACCTACGTCTATACTAACTGTTTTCATTACTTTACATCAACTTTGATATCAACACCAGCTGGTAGCTCCAGTCTCATAAGAGCATCCACTGTCTTAGCTGTTGGCATATTGATGTCGATCAAACGCTTGTGAGTTCTTCTTTCGAACTGCTCTCTTGAATCTTTGTACTTGTGTACCGCTCTGATGATCGTTACAATTTCCTTCTTGGTCGGCAATGGAATAGGTCCACTTACCTTTGCACCTGTCTTCTTTGCAGTTTCGATGATTTTCGCAGACGATTGGTCGATTAATTTGTGATCGTATGCTTTCAAGCTAATTCTCATTTTTTGTGTTGCCATAAAAAAAGCCGCCTCCTTTTCGTACTTGTGTACGACAAGTGGTGACTGTACATCTTGCCTGGCGTGTCATATATGCGCGCCCGGTAAAATCTTTAATCTTAAGATAATTAATTGTACAGTGATCTTGTCGTCTTGTTTCGTGAACTCGACTCGCTCTGTCGGAAAACCTGCTAAGTAATGCTCCTAGCAGCAACCTCCAACTTCTACGCTCTCTGGTCACAGCTCTGCTATTATACTACATACAGCCGGTAAATGCAAGGGGTTTTGGGGATTTTTTTATATATCATTTTCAACTTGGTTGTTTGTTGGCGAAGGGGACGAAGAATGGGGTGCGGGGCTTGCTTTGGGCGTGCGGGGCACAGATGGTTTCGGGACTCGGGATGGAGACTTGCGTCCCCAACCCCGACCACCCAAATCCACCAGTGACCCGAGTGCCCATGACGCAAGCCCCACACCCCATTCTCCTGTACATCGGCAAAAGACAGTCACCTCCAAAAAAGAAACTGAAAAAATCTCAAATGCTCCTATGGATTTCTTCTATTATATAAGGGTAGTATAATGGCTTCGCTGTACTGGGTGGAACTGGTGGCTTATCATAACCCACACTCTTCGCCTTCCGGTTCCCGCTCCAGCGAAGCGCCGAGCTTTTCAGCAAGCGTATTTGGGTGTGATCTCTTGAGTTGACAGTACAAAGGAAATGGGGGCATGTCTCGTGTCATGGGCACTCGGGTCATCTGATGCGTTTGGGATCTATAGTTGGGGAAACTCGTTTCTCCGGCTATAGTCCCGAACGCATCTGTGCCCCGCACGCCCAAAACGAGATATGCCCCATTTCCGCCCGTTTCGCCAAAAAAAGAGAGACACACATAAGTGCATCTCTCTTCAAAAGCTAAAAGATTCTATTTAACGATTTCAGATACAGATCCTGAACCTACAGTACGGCCACCTTCACGAATCGCAAACTTTTGACCTTTTTCCATAGCGATAGGAGCAATCAATTCGATAGTCATCTCTACGTTGTCACCAGGCATACACATTTCAGTACCTTCTGGAAGGTTGATAACGCCAGTAACGTCAGTAGTAGTGAAGTAGAATTGAGGTCTGTAGTTTGAGAAGAACGGAGTATGACGGCCACCCTCATCTTTCTTCAAAACGTATACTTGAGCTTTGAAGTTAGTATGTGGAGTGATTGTACCAGGAGCTGCAAGTACTTGACCTCTCTCGATTTCGTCTCTTTGAACACCACGAAGCAATGCACCGATGTTGTCACCAGCTTGAGCCTCATCAAGAAGCTTTCTGAACATCTCGATACCAGTACAAACAACTTTTCTTGACTCGTCGTGCAAACCAACGATCTCAACTTCGTCTTGAACGTGAAGTGTACCACGGTCAACTTTACCAGTTGCAACAGTACCACGACCAGTGATTGAGAATACGTCCTCAATTGCCATCAAGAAAGGCTTATCCTTATCTCTTTCTGGCTCAGGGATATAATCGTCACAAGCATCCATAAGCTCAATGATCTTGTCGCCCCACTCGCTTGAAGGATCTTCAAGAGCTTTAAGAGCAGAACCTTGGATTACTGGAGTATCATCACCTGGGAATTCATACTCGTCCAACAATTCTCTGATTTCCATTTCAACCAATTCAAGCAACTCTTCATCGTCAACCATGTCACACTTGTTCATGAATACAACGATGTAAGGTACACCTACCTGACGGGAAAGAAGGATGTGCTCTCTTGTCTGAGCCATAACACCGTCTGTAGCAGCAACAACAAGGATGGAACCATCCATCTGCGCAGCACCGGTGATCATGTTCTTAACGTAGTCGGCGTGACCTGGGCAGTCAACATGAGCGTAGTGACGAGCGTTTGACTCATACTCAACGTGTGCAGTAGAGATAGTGATTCCACGCTCTCTCTCCTCTGGAGCCTTATCGATGTTATCAAAAGCAACAGCCTCACCAGTACCGAGTCTCTCGTGAAGTGTCTTAGTGATAGCAGCCGTCAAAGTAGTCTTACCGTGGTCAACGTGTCCAATAGTACCAATGTTAACGTGTGGTTTGTTTCTTTTCAAATTTAGCTTTACCCATTTTTGTGTTTCCTCCTTTATCTTCGGGGGATCTCTACCCCAGTCTGTTCATTTTCTTAAGGACTTTGCCTCAATTAATGAGGGCTTTAAAAGGTATTAATGCCATCATTAAAATTATATTATTAAGAAATGCTATTTGCAACCCTTAATTTGTGTTTATAAAGCAATTTTTAAGCTTCGTCGCCTTTGCCGCTGATAATCTTCTCTTGAAGATTCTTTGGCAATGGATCATAGTGGTGGAACTCCATGGAGTAAGTACCACGACCCTGTGACTTGGAACGCAAGTCTGTCGCGTAACCGAACATGTTTGAAAGCGGAACATATGCGTTGATAACCTGAGCACCCGCTCTTGCTTCCATACCTTCCATCTGACCACGACGTGAGTTGATATCACCGATAACATCTCCCATGTAATCTTCCGGAACAGTTACAACAACTTTCATGATCGGTTCCATGAGTTGAGCCGCACCTTTCTTCATAGCATCTTTCATCGCCATAGAACCGGCAATCTTGAACGCCATCTCAGATGAGTCGACATCATGGTAAGAACCGTCATAACATTCAGCTTTGATCCCAACTACAGGATATCCAGCCAACGCACCTGATACCATTGATGATTTAATACCTGCATCAACAGCTGGGATGTATTCCTTAGGAATCGATCCACCAACGATGGAGTTTTTGAATTCATATTCCTCCTCGCCGTTGACGTCCATAGGTGAGAAACGCACTTTACAGTGTCCGTACTGTCCACGACCACCGGATTGACGTGCAAACTTCGAATCAATCTCAACTTCTCTTGTGATTGTTTCTTTATATGCAACCTGTGGAGCACCGACATTGGCTTCTACTTTGAATTCTCTCATCAAACGGTCAACGATGATCTCAAGGTGAAGCTCACCCATACCAGCGATGATAGTCTGACCGGTTTCTTCGTCAGTAAATGTTTTAAATGTCGGATCCTCTTCAGCAAGCTTGGATAATGCGATACCCATCTTCTCTTGACCGGCTTTTGTCTTAGGCTCGATAGCAACAGAAATAACCGGCTCAGGGAATACCATGGACTCAAGGATCACTTGATTCTTGTCATCACAAAGCGTATCACCTGTCGTAGTGAACTTCAGTCCGACTGCAGCAGCGATATCACCTGCGTAAACGCGGTCAATCTCTTCTCTTTTGTTCGCGTGCATTTGAAGGATACGTCCCATACGTTCTTTCTTGCCTTTAGTGGAGTTGAAAACGTATGAACCTGCGTTACATCCACCTGAGTAAACCCTGAAGAAAGCAAGCTTTCCTACGAATGGGTCAGTCATAATCTTAAATGCCAACGCTGAGAAAGGCTCATCATCAGATGATGGTCTCTCTACTTCTTCATCACTCTCAGGCAGTGTACCTTTGATAGCCGGTACATCCAATGGTGATGGAGCAAACTCAACAACGGCGTCAAGCAACAGCTGAGCACCCTTGTTCTTGTATGCAGAACCGCACATGACAGGAATGATCTGAACATTTGCAACCGCTTGACGAAGTCCCGCTTTCAAAGCTTCAACAGATGGCTCTTCACCTTCAAGGTATTCCATCATAAGGTCTTCGTCAGTCTCGCAAATCGCTTCAACCATCTGCTCTCTGTACATTTCTGCATCATCTTTGAGTTCAGCCGGGATTTCCTCGTGAGAAATCTCTTGACCCAAATCATCTTTGTAAATGATAGCTTCCATTGTGAATAGGTCAACTACCCCAACGAAATTGTCTTCAGCTCCAACTGAATCTGAATTGGCACCGCATTGCACCAAGACGGTCTTTCATCATGTCAACGACATGGAAAAAGTCCGCACCTGAACGGTCCATCTTGTTAACGAATGCCATACGTGGCACACCATACTTATCAGCCTGTCTCCAAACCGTCTCTGATTGTGGCTCAACTCCACCTTTTGCACAGAAAACGCCAACAGCACTGTCAAGGACACGAAGTGAACGCTCAACCTCAACGGTGAAGTCAACGTGACCTGGCGTGTCAATAATGTTGATTCTGTTATCTAACCATGAACATGTTGTTGCAGCAGATGTGATAGTGATACCTCTCTCCTGCTCTTGTTCCATCCAGTCCATTTGAGACGCACCGTCATGGGTTTCCCCAATCTTGTGCGTACGGCCTGAATAGAAAAGGATACGTTCAGTTAGAGTTGTTTTTCCGGCATCGATGTGAGCCATAATACCAATATTTCTGGTATTAGCCAACGAAAATTCTCTTCCTGCCAAAATAATATCCTCCTAGATTTCGGATTTATTGATAGGTTTATATTTACATGTGGTAATATTCTACCATCTATAGCTAGCAAACGCTCTGTTCGCTTCAGCCATTTTATGTGTATCTTCTTTCTTCTTAACAGAAGCACCCGTGTTGCTAGCTGCGTCCATCAACTCAGCTGCAAGACGATCGACCATAGTCTTCTCGCCTCTTTTACGAGTGTAGAGAGCCAACCAACGAAGACCTAATGCTTGTCTTCTTTCCGGTCTGACCTCAATCGGTACCTGATACGTTGCTCCACCGATACGACGGGCTTTTACTTCAAGAACAGGCATGATGTTGTTAAGTGCATCATAGAATACTTCAATAGCATCCTTGCCAGTCTTCTCAGCTACTTTGTCAAAAGCTCCGTATACGATACGCTGAGCAGTACCTCTCTTACCATCCAACATGATATTGTTGATCAACTTAGTAACCACTTTATCATGGTAAATAGGATCTGCTAAAACTTCTCTTTTCGCAATATGACCTTTACGTGGCACGTTTCTTCCCTCCTTAATAAAAATTAAATCTTAGGTACTCAGAATTGTGAAATCTGTTCGCGCACGGTCCATTCCATCTATGTTATCCTTATCATTAAGGTTGTCGACATCATATACCGGCACTAATTATTTCATACTTCTTAGTTCTTAGGTCTCTTAGCTCCATACTTGGAACGAGACTGTCTACGGTTTGCAACTCCAGCTGTATCAAGTGTACCCCTTACGATATGGTATCTTGTACCTGGCAAGTCTTTGATTCTTCCACCTCTTAGAAGAACAACACTATGCTCTTGTAAGTTATGGCCTTCACCTGGAATGTAACCTGTTACTTCGATTCCGTTAGTAAGTCTTACTCTTGCAATCTTACGAAGCGCTGAGTTAGGTTTCTTAGGAGTCGCTGTCTTCACTGCTGTACAAACACCTCTTTTTTGTGGTGCAGAGTTGTTCGTCAATTTCTTCTTCATTGAGTTGTAACCCTTTGAAGAGCAGGTGCAGTTGACTTCTTAGCCTTTGTTGAACGACCTTTTCTAACTAACTGGTTAAAAGTTGGCATTAATTTCACCTCCGTTATAAATAATTAATTAGTGCAGTATCAGGTCCTTATGGACCTGCATTACTGTTGAGTATGCATCTTTGCTCCGCTAATAAAGCACATCAAAATGCACACCTCATGAATTATACGCTTCAACCCCCACTTGTCAAGAAGATTTTTGCAAACTTCGGGGTTTGGGGGTTTACGATGGGTGAAAGCGGGGGAAAATACTGGGGTTTGGTGGTTTGAGTGAGTTGGCGATGGGGACGGAGGCAACCTGCTGCAGGTATCGATGGCCGGGTGAGGCTAACCCTCTAAGTCGGACTAGACTGCAATTGGGCTCATCAGCTAAATCATAAAAACCTCGCCTGAACGTTACCACAGTAGCAAGGCCACGAGCTCAAACAGATTTATGATTTGTCGGGGTAGGTTTTCCTTCCGGAAAACCCCGGAATCAAACGCTGCCAAACCCAATTCCAGCCAAGTCCGACTAAGAAGGAATCCAAAACCCTGCCATCGACACCTGCAGCATTTGCCACCTGTCGCCATCAGCTGACACACCAAACAGCCAAAAAGCAGTCATTTCCATGCTGTTCAACCCATTGGACACCCCAAATTCCTCAGTTTTCAGTGGGAACTGCTAATTGGTGCTTTGTTTGAATAGTGATTCCATTCATATAACTATATGCAGCACTGCAATATCTGCAAGTCATGGTAACATCTGTTTCTTCTCTATAAAGCGCAGGTAGATGGCGACAGGCGGAAGGTCTTGCGCGTGTTGATGGCGTGGTTTTGGATTGCATCTTACGTCGACTTAGTGGGAATTGGAGCATTTTTCGTTCGTTCGGTGTTTTCCGCAAGGAAAACTTCCCTGACAAATCAAAATCCTGATCGAGCTCGCGCAGCTGCGTCTTTGACAATCTCCATGCGAGCTTTGTTTGATTTAGAAAAAAGCTTCAATTGCCGCTTAGTCCGACTTAGATGTTTAGCCTCTCCACGACATCAATATGCGCAAGACCTTCCGCCGTCCCATCCACCAAGATGCACGCACTAAAAACGGGCTATCTCACACTGAGATAACCCGTTCAGTATTTACATCATAGCTGATTCAATGATTTAGTCTTCAGTAAACAGCATATCCTCAAACTCATCATCCAAATCAACCTTCTTCTCGATACCCACGTTTCTGTAACGCTTCATACCGGTTCCAGCCGGGATCAGCTTACCGAGGATGACGTTCTCTTTCAGACCGATCAACGGATCGACTTTTCCGTGGATGGCAGCTTCAGTGAGGACTTTCGTCGTCTCCTGGAAGGATGCCGCTGACAGGAAGGAATTCGTTGCAAGGGATGCTTTAGTGATACCAAGAAGCACTTGGATACCTTCAGAGATTTCCTTTTCCTCATGAGTCATCTGTTTGTTGACCTTATCGAATTCAAGCTTATCAACAAGGCTTCCTGGAAGGAATCCTGAGTCGCCGCTCTCTTCGATACGGATTTTCTTCAGCATCTGACGGCAGATGACCTCGATGTGCTTGTCATTGATCTCAACACCCTGGAGACGGTAAACGTTCTGAACCTCTTGAAGCATGTAGTCCTGAACCGCTCTTCTACCTTTGATCTTAAGGATATCATGAGGATTGATACTACCTTCTGTCAACTCGTCACCAGCCTCGAGGATTTGGCCGTCTTCTATCTTCAGTCTTGACCCGTAAGGAATCAAGTATGTCTTTGTATTCAAGCCGTCTTCGCTGGTAAGAACAACTTCACGTTTCTTCTTGGTCTCATTGAATCTTGCTGTACCCGCGAAGTCTGCAATAATCGCAAGACCCTTCGGCTTACGAGCTTCAAAAAGCTCCTCGACCCTTGGAAGACCCTGCGTGATATCGTCTGCGGTCGCAATACCACCGGTATGGAACGTACGCATTGTAAGCTGTGTACCGGGCTCACCGATAGACTGTGCTGCGATGATACCTGCTGATTCACCAACCTGTACAGGCTGGCCGGTCCCCATATCAGCACCGTAACACTTGGCACAAACCCCGATATCCGATTTACATGTGAGAGCTGTTCTGATTCTCACCTTCGTAATGCCCGCTGCACATACCTTACGTGCCTGACGCGGATTGATCATCGTATCAGCTTCAACGATAAGTTCTCCGGTTTCAGGATCGATGATATCATCAACAGACCAACGGCCATTGATACGCTCTTCAAGACTCTCTATGACTTCCTTACCGTCCATGAATGCCTCAACCACCTGGCTGACTATTTCATTTTCTCCTGCACAACAATCCGGCTCACGGATAATCAAATCCTGAGATACGTCAACCAGACGTCTTGTCAGGTAACCCGAGTCGGCTGTACGAAGGGCTGTATCGGCAAGACCTTTTCTCGCACCGTGGGCGGAGATGAAATACTCAAGTACATCAAGACCTTCACGGAAGTTTGATTTGATCGGCAACTCAATGGTACGCCCCTGCGTATCGGCCATCAAACCACGCATACCGGCCAACTGTTTAATCTGATTATCAGAACCACGGGCTCCGGAATCGGCCATCATGAAGATATTGTTGTATTGGTCAAGGTTTCCGAGAAGTTCCTTGGTGATCGCTTCATCGGCTCTACGCCATGTTTCGACAACATTCTTGTAACGCTCTTCATCTGTCATCATACCACGTTTGTACTGTTTCATGATTGTCTCGACAGTGTTTTCAGCATCATCAACGATACCTTTCTTTGTTTCAGGCACTTCCATATCGGAGATGGAAACCGTGATGGCACCTCGTGTCGAATATTTGAATCCTAAGCTCTTGATAGCATCTAGAACTTCTGATGTTCTTGTTGAACCGTGTATATCAATACAGCGGTGCAGGATTTTCTGCAGCTGCTTCTTGCCGACGAGGAAGTCTACCTCGTACAGGAACTCATTACCTTCGACCTCGCGGTCTACGAATCCGAGATCCTGAGGGATGGCCTCATTGAAGATGATACGTCCGACGGATGTCTCCACCAGTCGTTTCTCCACAACACCATCGACTTCCATTTCCCTCTGGAGTTTGATTCTCGCATGAAGGGTAACCACCTTGTTCTCATAGGCCAGAATCGCTTCATTGGTGCTCTTGAATATCATATTCTCACCCTTCTGATTCTCTTTTCAAGAGTCAGATAGTAGGTACCGAGGACCATATCCTGGGAAGGAACGGTTACAGGACCACCATCAGAAGGCTTCAGAAGGTTGTTTGGAGACAGAAGCAGGAATCTGCATTCCGCCTGTGCTTCAACAGAAAGCGGCAGGTGGACCGCCATCTGGTCTCCGTCAAAGTCGGCATTGTATGCCGTACATACCAACGGATGAAGACGAATCGCCTTACCTTCCACCAGCACCGGTTCAAAGGCCTGGATACCAAGTCTGTGAAGCGTAGGTGCACGGTTGAGCATAACCGGATGCTCTCTGATAACTTCTTCAAGTACGTCGAACACGCCATCTTCAAGTCTTTCCACCATCTTCTTAGCGGATTTTATATTATGTGCAACACCGTCTTCCACAAGGCGTTTCATGATGAAAGGCTTAAACAGCTCAATAGCCATTTTCTTCGGAAGACCGCACTGATAAATCTTAAGCTCAGGACCGACAACGATAACGGAACGGCCAGAGTAGTCAACACGCTTACCTAGAAGGTTTTGACGGAAACGACCCTGCTTACCCTTCAGCATGTCTGAAAGGGATTTGAGCGGTCTGTTACCAGGTCCGGTAACGGGACGGCCACGACGGCCATTGTCAATCAACGAGTCTACCGCTTCCTGAAGCATACGCTTTTCATTTCTGACGATGATCTCAGGAGCCCCAAGATCCAGAAGACGCTGCAGACGGTTGTTACGGTTGATAACTCTTCTATATAGGTCATTGAGGTCGGAAGTCGCAAAACGACCACCGTCCAACTGCACCATCGGACGAAGGTCCGGTGGGATGACCGGAAGCACGGACAGGATCATCCACTCAGGGTTGTTACCAGATACACGGAAAGCTTCTACAACTTCGAGACGCTTGATGATCCTGGCTTTCTTCTGTCCCGTTGCATCCTTCAGTGCTTTCTTCAGTTCGACAGACTCTTTTTCAAGATCAATATTGCCGAGAATTTCGCGGACTGCATCGGCACCCATGGCTGCCCTGAATGTATTTCCGAACTTATCGTAGGCGTCACGGAATTCTTTCTCCGTCAACACTTGTTTGTACTGGAGATTCGTATCGCCCTTATCGATAACAATATAGGAAGCGAAATACAATACCTTCTCCAAGGTTCTCGGTGACATGTCAAGAATAAGACCCATACGGCTCGGGATGCCTTTGAAGTACCAGATATGTGATACCGGGGCGGCCAGTTCGATATGACCCATTCTCTCACGTCTTACTTTTGATTTGGTGATCTCAACACCACATCGGTCACAGACTACACCTTTATAACGAATCTTCTTGTATTTTCCACAGTGACACTCCCAATCCTTGCTGGGACCGAAAATCTTCTCGCAGAATAAACCATCTCTTTCAGGTTTTAGAGTTCTATAGTTGATCGTCTCCGGCTTCTTGACTTCGCCGCGGGACCATTCACGAATTCGTTCTGGTGATGCTAAACCAATCTTAATGGCATCAAAATTAACGGATTTCTCCATAGTTTCAGTTGGCATTAATCAACACGCTCCTTTAAGATTATTATAGGTCATCATCTTCTGAATCAATGATAAAGCTTGAGCTCAGCAGTATATCATCGCTTTCATCTTCTTCATCCACCATTTCTTCATCGTCATACAACTCACCACTAGTGTCAACGGCAGAACCTCTTGCAACGTATTCATCCTCTGTCAAATGAAGTTCCATATCCACATCATCATCGACGTCTTCTTTGAAAGTCACCTCATTCTCATTGGAGAGAATCTTGATATCCAATGACAGTGACTGAAGTTCCTTGAGCAATACCTTAAAGGATTCAGGTATTCCAGGTTCAGGGATATTGTCACCTTTGATGATCGCTTCATAAGTCTTCACACGTCCGACAACATCATCAGACTTCATTGTCAGGATTTCCTGTAATGTATAGGCAGCACCATATGCTTCAAGGGCCCAAACCTCCATCTCTCCGAAACGCTGGCCACCGAACTGGGCTTTACCGCCGAGTGGCTGCTGCGTTACAAGCGAGTAAGGACCGGTAGAACGTGCGTGAATCTTATCATCAACCAAGTGATGCAGCTTCAGGTAGTGCATGTATCCGACTGTAACAGGACTGTCGAAATACTCACCGGTTCTACCGTCCCTAAGAGGAATCTTACCGTCTTGAGTGATTGGTACGTTTTTCCATTCTTCGCGATGATTCATATTCTTCTCAAGGAAGTCGATGACATCATCATTGAGCTGGTCTTTCCATTTGTCTTCAAATTCTTCCCATGGCGTATTGACATAGTCGTTGGCCATTTGAAGGGTTTCCATGATATCGGTCTCGTGAGCACCGTCAAAAACAGGTGTCGCAATCTTGAAACCAAGTGCCTTGGCAGCCAAACCAAGGTGGACTTCAAGTACCTGACCGATATTCATACGGGATGGTACGCCCAGCGGATTCAGTACGATATCAAGCGGACGGCCGTTTGGCAGGAACGGCATGTCTTCCTGCGGAAGAATCCTTGAGATAACACCCTTGTTACCATGACGTCCGGCCATCTTGTCACCCACAGAAATCTTACGCTTCTGTGCGATGTAGACTCGTACGGACTGGTTCACTCCAGGTGGCAGCTCATCACCATTTTCTCTTGTGAAAACATGAACATCTACGATAATACCTTCCTCACCGTGTGGTACACGAAGGGAAGTATCACGGACTTCTCTTGCCTTTTCACCAAAGATCGCTCTAAGCAGGCGCTCTTCAGCAGTCAGCTCGGTCTCACCTTTTGGTGTTACCTTACCGACCAAAATATCTCCGGAGCGGATTTCGGCACCGATTCGGATGATTCCCCGCTCATCAAGATCCTTGAGGGCATCTTCACCGACACCGGGAACGTCTCTTGTGATCTCTTCAGGTCCAAGCTTCGTATCTCTGGCTTCCGCTTCATATTCTTCTATATGGACAGATGTATAGACATCATTTTTAACTAGGTTTTCCGACAGCAGGATCGCATCCTCGAAGTTGTAACCTTCCCAAGTCATGAAACCGATCAGTGGATTCTTACCCAATGCGATTTCACCGTTTTGAGTCGATGGACCATCTGCGATGACATCACCCTTTTCAACCTGTTGGCCTTTGAATACCAGTGCTCTCTGGTTGATGCAAGTACCCTGGTTGCTTCGTGAGAACTTCTGAAGGCGATAAGAATCCCTTGCGCCTTCCTTGGTCTTGATGACGATTTCTGCCGCTGTGACACGGTCAACAACACCATCGTTTTCGCAACCTGCACGGTACCGGAGTCAACTGCAGCCTTCTTCTCCATACCTGTACCGACAATCGATGAATCGGTCACGAGAAGCGGTACGGCCTGACGCTGCATGTTTGATCCCATGAGGGCACGGTTGGCATCATCGTTCTCGAGGAAAGGAATCATGGATGTCGCAACGGAAAATACCTGCTTTGGAGAAACGTCCATCAGGTCAATCGTGCCGGCTTCCATCTCAATGATGTGCTCTCTGTCACGACCTGTTACGTATTTATGCACGAATGTACCATCTTCATACAATGGTTCATTCGCCTGTGCAACTCTGAATTTCTCTTCTTCATCTGCCGTCACATAGATGATTTCTTCAGTGACTACAGGTTTCTCGGCATTCTTTTCGATAACGCGGTAAGGCGCCTCGATGAAACCATACTCATTGATTCTTGCATAAGTTGCCAGCGAGTTGATCAATCCGATGTTCGGGCCCTCAGGAGTCTCGATCGGACACATACGACCATAATGGGAGTAGTGAACGTCACGGACCTCAAAACCGGCTCTCTCCCTGGAAAGACCACCGGGACCAAGCGCGGACAGACGACGCTTGTGCGTCAACTCCGCAAGCGGATTAGTCTGATCCATAAACTGTGACAGCTGGGAACTGCCGAAAAACTCTTTGATCGAAGCTGTTACAGGGCGGATATTGATCAGTGACTGCGGCGTGATGCCTTCAGGATCCTGAATCGTCATACGCTCACGAACCACTCTTTCCATTCTGGAAAGCCCGATTCTGAACTGGTTTTGCAGCAGTTCGCCGACGGCACGGATACGTCGGTTGCCCAAATGGTCAATATCGTCTTTATTACCGACATTATACTCAAGGTGCATGTTATAGTTGATGGAAGCCATGATGTCTTCCTTGGTGATATGCTTAGGAACCAGGCGGTGAAGATTCTTGTTGAGCTGTTCCTTAAGTTCCTCTTCATCCGTGTATGTATCCATCAGTTCCTTAAGGACCGGATAGAATACTCGCTCATGAATGCCAAGGTCTTCAATATCAAAGAAGATGAAGTTGTTGATGTCAACAACGAGGTTGCTCAAAACTTTGACTTTTCTGTCTTCCACAGTCACATAGACATGCGGAATCGCCGCATCCTGTATCGCGTCAGCCAGTTCAAGCGTGACGACAGTTCCCTCTTCAGCAATGACCTCACCTGTGGCTGCGTCAACAGCATCTTCAGACAGGACACTGCCTGTTATACGGTTGCGGAACAAAAGCTTCTTGTTGAATTTATATCTACCAACTTTGGCCAAATCATATCGTCTGGGGTCAAAAAACATGGAGTTAAGTAAAGATTCCGCACTCTCAACAGTTGGTGGCTCACCCGGACGGATACGCTTGTAGATTTCTATCAGACCTTCTTCATAGCTGGTCGCGCTGTCCTTTTCCAGTGAGGCCAAGATTTTTGGCTCTTCGCCGAATAGATCGATGATTTCAGCATTGGTTCCGATCCCCAACGAACGAATCAAAACAGTAACCGGTACTTTTCTTGTCCTGTCCACCCTAACGTTGAACACATCGTTTGAATCGGTCTCATACTCAAGCCATGCTCCACGATTCGGAATAACCGTTGCAGAATACAGCTTCTTACCGATTTTATCAAAATCGATGGAATAGTAAATCCCTGGTGACCTTACAAGCTGACTGACAATAACCCTCTCAGCACCGTTGATGATGAAAGTACCCGTCTCAGTCATCAATGGCAGATCGCCCATAAAGATCTCGTGTTCACTGATCTCGTCCTTTTCCTTGTTGATTAAGCGCACACGAACTTTAAGAGGTGCAGCATACGTTGCATCTCTTTCCTTACACTCATCCATTGTGTACTTTGCTTCATCACTGAAAGTAAAATTGACAAACTCCAGAATAAGGTTCCCTGTATAATCCGTAATCGGGGATATGTCACGGAACACTTCCTTTAATCCTTCGTCTAAGAACCAGTTGTAGGAGTCTTTTTGGACCTCGATCAGATTTGGCATGTCAAGGACTTCTTTTTGTTTGGAGAAAGACATTCTTGTACTTACTCCGGCATCCATAGGTTTTATCCTATTTTTTTCCATAGTTTATGATTCACCCCTTGGCTATATTATAATCTTCATCAAGTAAATGCTCATTCTGTCATTTGGCATAGATTATGCATAATGACTAATGAAATCCTTCATTTTTTATAAAAATAAGCATACAATTTCCATACTGACGCATTAACAAATCATAGCATATCTCGTCAAGCATGTCAACAAGTTTTTCGGCTAATTTCAGAGCAAAAAAGGAACCGACCGAAGTCGATTCCTTTTGATGATTCAAAGATTGAATTACTTAAGTGTAGCTTTAGCGCCAACTTCTTCAAGTGACTTAACCATAGCTTCAGCTTCGTCTTTAGCAACAGCTTCCTTGACAACTTTAGGAGCACTGTCAACAAGAGCTTTCGCTTCTTTAAGGCCAAGACCCGTGATACCACGTACCTCTTTGATAACCTTAACTTTTGAAGGACCTACTTCGGTCAACTCTACGTCGAACTCAGTCTTCTCTTCAGCAGCGCCTGCAGCTTCGCCACCAGCAGCAGCCATTACAACGCCTGCAGCAGCAGATACGCCGAACTCTTCTTCACAAGCTGTTACCAATTCATTCAATTCCAATACGGATAATTCTTTGATTGCATCGATCAATTCTTGAGTTGTTAATTTTGCCATTATATTGCACCTCCGAAATTTTATTATTCTTCTGTTTTTTCTGCCGCTTCAGCTTCTGCAGTTTCTGCAACCGGCTCAGCAGTTTCTTCCGCCGCCGCTTCTTCTTTAACTACGCCTGCAGCAAGATCACCTGCTGTAGCGCTGCCTTCTTCTTCCATCTTATCTGCAAGAGCTTTGATAGTACGTGCAAATGAAGATACTGGGGACTTGAAGCTTCCAAGCAATTTGGAAAGCAATTCTTCTCTTGACGGTACGGAAGCAACCTTCACGATTCCATCTAAATCGAATAATTCACCTTCAACAACACCTGCTTTGAATTCCAAAGCCTTCATGTCTTTAGCCATTTTCTTAAGAATTCGCGGACCTGCAGTCGCGTCATCATAACTGATAGCGATTGCGCTTGGACCTGCTAAGACATCGTTCAACTGAGCAAAGTCAGTTCCTTCGAAAGCAAATTTCATCATCGTGTTCTTGTATACTTTGTAAGATACATTTGCTTCACGTAAAGTTTTTCTTAGTAATGTGTCTTCTTCAACAGTCAGACCTCTGTAATCAACGACAACGATTGAGCTTGCGCCTTCGATGTTCTCTTTGATTGCGGAGATAACCGTTTGCTTTTGTTCAACTTTTGGCACTGTTACACCTCCTTGTTATTTTTAAAATAACTACGAGTATATGGAAATAAAAAAACCCTTCTTCGCATACGCAGAAAAAGAGTCAACATTTCGTCGTTATATCTCCTCGGTAGGTTGTATACGTTACGCCTCGCGGCACCTACTGTCTGCGGTAGTTATTTTTTACACTAGGACAGTATACCATCCACTTGAATATATGTCAATAAAAATTTTCGTTCTTAATAAATCGCAGCGGCGGATGGGAACCACCGCTGCGTGATTTGCGAATCATGATTGCCAAGGCAACCTCAATCGCCAAGAAGTGAATTATTCTTCGACTTTCGCCGGGTTGACTTTGATACCAGGACCCATAGTCGCCGCAATATTTACGCTCTTAAGGTACTGACCTTTGGCAGCAGCCGGCCTAGCTTTATGATTGCGTTCATTAAAGTGTGGAAGTTGTCAATCAGTTTCTCAGTACCAAAGGATACCTTACCGATTGGTACGTGAATGATATTTGCCTTATCAAGACGGTACTCGATCTTACCTGCCTTGATATCATTGATTGCCTTGGCTACATCCATAGTAACCGTTCCGGCTTTAGGGTTCGGCATCAATCCTTTTGGACCAAGGATACGACCTAAACGACCTACAACACCCATCATGTTTGGAGTTGCAACCACAACATCAAAGTCCAACCATCCTTCGTTTTGGATCTTAGGAATCAGTTCCTCAGCTCCTACGAAGTCTGCACCAGCTTCTTCTGCTTGAGTTGCCTGCTCGCCTTTTGCGAATACCAAAACGCGAATTGTCTTACCTGTACCGTGTGGCAGTACCACTGCACCACGTACCTGTTGATCAGCATGACGGCTGTCAACACCCAACCTGATGTGAGCTTCAACTGTCTCGTCAAATTTTGCCTTGCCCGTTGCCATAATTAAATCAAAAGCTTCATTTGGATCATACAACTTAGTTCTATCAACTAACTTGGCAAGCTCTAAATACTTCTTACCTTTTTTCATTTAAAATTCCTCCTTGTGGTAATATCGGGAGATATCCCTCCCACAGCATACGCTGATTATTCTTCTACAACAACACCCATGCTTCTGCAAGTACCGGCGATCATGCTCATGGCAGATTCGATGTTTGCAGCGTTAAGGTCTGGCATCTTGATTTCAGCGATTTTCTTTAATTGTTCTTTAGTGATCGTTCCGACTTTATCCTTTTGAGGAACACCTGAGCCGGATTTAAGGCCTAATTCTTTTTTGATAAGAACTGCAGCCGGTGGTGTCTTAGTGATGAAGCTGAAGCTTCTATCCTGGTATACCGTGATAACGACTGGAATGATCAGACCAGCGTCTTTAGCGGTACGAGCATTAAAATCCTTTGTAAATTGCACAATGTTAACACCATGTTGACCAAGAGCAGGACCAACTGGTGGCGCTGGAGTTGCCTTACCAGCAGGAATTTGCAATTTAATAATTCCTGTAACTTTCTTTGCCATGTTAATAGCCTCCTTAAGTTTCTTCCATAAAAGCTTTTCTACATTTTTTGAATCTTTGAGTAATCCAATTCTACCGGTGTTTCTCGTCCAAAGATAGAAAGATTAACAATAACAGTTCGTTTATGATCGTGTACCTCTTTGATTACTCCGACAGATCCTTCAAACGGTCCTTCGATGACTGTCACGGTATCACCAAGTTCTACGAACAGCTCAACCACTGACAGGTCGATTCCCATCGCCTGGATTTCAGCCTCGGATAGCGGAACCGGTTTTGACCCAGGTCCAACAAATCCTGTAACACCTCTTGTGTTACGGACTACGTACCACGTTTCATCGTTCATGAACATCTTTAAGAGTACGTAACCTGGGAACAGTTTCTTCTCGACTTCCTTGCGGCTACCGTTCTTCTCCTCAAACACTTTGTGCAAGGGAACAATCACCTCAAGGATTTGATCGTGAAGCTTACGATTCTCAACAAGCTTTTCAATGCTGCCTTTAACTTTGTTCTCATACCCACTATAGGTATGCACTACATACCATTTAGCTTCTTCTGTCATAGTAATGTAACCACCTTTTAAAGATTTCCTAAGATTAGATCAAAAATTACGAACTGAAAACCTGTATCGATCAGAGCGATAACCGCACCGATGATAGCAGTTGTCAGAACAACAACATAAGTGTTTCTTACGATTGTTCTGCTGTTAGGCCAAACGATTTTCTTGAACTCGTTTCTTACGCCTTTGAAAAAACCAACTTTGCTGCCGTTTGTTTCTCCCATTGTTCACTTCCTTTTCTTCCGAAAAAGCAATCATTAAAACTATTTTAGTTTCTTTATGATTTGTGTGCTTCTTTACAGAATTTGCAGTATTTTTTTGTTTCTAAGCGTTCCGGATGAGTTTTCTTGTCTTTTGTCATGTTGTAGTTTCTGTTCTTACACTCCGTACACTCCAATGTGATTTTTACACGCACAACTTCCACCTCCACTTAGTCTAATAAGGTTGTTTTTTGGGCGTAAAAAAAAAGAGCCCTCTAAACGTGCAAAGATAATTGTAAACCATATCCCTGTCAATGTCAATAGCTCTGAAAGAATTTAATATTTATTGTTATATACCACGATTTTCCATTGATTAGCATAAGAAATACATGGCTTTGAAATTTTCCTTCTATTATATATGTCACAGCTAGTACAGCATGCTGTACTAGAGACCATCTCCGATGGCGACTGTAATGAAATGCACCTTCCCGGCTCCGCTTTCCATCAGCACCTTGGAACATCCGTCCATGGTGGCGCCTGTCGTGTAGATGTCATCGATCAGGAGAATGTTCTTGCCTTCGATCAGATGTTCATATTTTTCCTGACACTGAATGCCTTGATCAGATTATAATGCCGCTCCTTATCCCCAAATCCTTCTGGGGACTGGTTGGCCGGCTGCGCTTCAGGATTTCAGGACTGCATTTCACTTGGACACCGAGCTCATCAAGCCTTTCCACAAAAAAATCCGCCAGTAGCTTGGCCTGGTTGTATCCACGTTCATAATGCCTCATCCGATGCAGCGGAACAGGCACAACGATGTCAACCTCCGGCAGCCGATGCTCCATATGGTAATCCGCCATCAATCTTCCATACGCTTTCGCAATCCATGTCCTCTTGAAGAATTTGAGCCCGAACAGGCTTTTCTTCACAGTCTGGTCATAGACGAACATTCCCCGTCCACTGGTAAAATAATGGCGCTTGTTCCTGCAGTCAAAACACAGTTGATGCCTTCCGTCACGGACCTTACCGCATTTGGGGCAATAAAACCGATCGATGACTTCAACCTTTTTGCTGCAATCAACACAGCAGTCCGCTCCTGCATCCTTCAAGACTTCCATGCAGAATATGCACCTTTTCGGATACAGCCACTCTGAAAGGATACTTACCCATATCAATAATCGTTCACGCACACCAGACTACACCTCATCATACTGGATTTCCGTAACCCCATAAACAGCCGCCGCTTCATCAATCATCCTGAACAGCGTGGAGTTTCTATGGATTTCCCTATTGTTGTCAATCATATGTTCAAGGATCCTCTGGTCGCCGACAAGCACCACCATCTGCTTTGCCCTTGTCACCGCCGTATAGAGCAGGTTTCTGCTTAGGAGCATGGATGGACCCTTGAAGAGCGGGATGATGACGATCGGATACTCGCTTCCCTGGGATTTATGTATCGTCACGCTGTAGGCCAATTCCAATTCATCCAGCTGACTGAACTCGTAACTGACCAACTTCATATCGTCAAACTCCACCTTGACCGTTTCGGAATAATGGTTGATATCAACGATCGTACCCATGTCTCCGTTGAAAATACCTACTCCTTCATCGATTCTTACATTGTATTCACTAACGATCTTCCAGGTGAGACTGTAGTTGTTCCTGATCTGCATCACTTTGTCACCTTCGCGGAAAACGATATTGCGGTAGACTTTCTCCGCCTTTTTCTTATCCGTAGGATTCAGCGCCTTCTGAAGAGCGAGATTCAGCTGGTCAACCCCCAAAAGTCCCTTCCGCATCGGAGTCAGTACCTGGATGCCTTCAGTGAAACTGATGCCGGTGTATTTGGGAAGTCTTACCTTCGCCAGGGATATGATCTCATCCAAAATCTGTCTTCCCTGAGTTCTTCTGATAAAGAAGAAATCCTCCTTGTTCCTGTACTCCACCATTTCACCCTGGTGAATCTTATGGGCATTCAATACGATGGCGCTCTTTTCGGCCTGCCTGTAGATCTTCTCCAGAACGATAGTCGGAACCAGACAATTCATATGAATCAGATCCCTCAAGACATTTCCGGCACCGACCGACGGCAGCTGGTCCTTGTCTCCCACCAATATGACGCGGCAGCCCAACGGAACGGCCTTAAGGACATAATAGAACAAAGTGATATCGATCATGGATGCCTCATCCAGGATAAGAACATCGCACTCCAGCGGATAATCCTCATTACGCTCGAACGTCTGCCTGCTGTCGTCACCGGTGAAATTGATCTCCAGCAACCGGTGAATCGTCTTGGCCTCATATCCCGTCGTCTCCGTCATGCGCTTGGCCGCACGACCGGTAGGTGCCGCCAGATTGATCGAGAGACCTTCCTCTTCAAAGAGATAAATCAGACCGTTGATGGTTGTTGTTTTCCCCGTACCAGGACCTCCGGTGAGTACGAAAAACGGATATCTGGAGCCGAAGGTGATTGCCTCACGCTGAACCACATCGAGCTCGATTTCTTCATGCCGCTCATAGGATTTGATCAGCTTATCCACATGAACGGTTTTTTGCACCTCATGTGTCAACAGCTGGCACACCTTGTGTCCGCAATACTCTTCCATCTGATAGTAATGGCTCAGATAGATGACTTCCTCGTTTTCATGTTCCTTGACCTTGACGGAATCCTTCATCTGCAGCTCGAGCAGGATATGGTCGATATACTCAATCTCAACACCGAGAAGTTCGACTGTCCTGCTGGCCAACTCACTCTTCGCGAGAAAAACATGGCCATCCACAGCTGCCTGATTCAGCACATAGGTGATTGCAGACATGATTCTGTGAGGATGGTCTTTGCTGATACCTGTCTTTTCAGCAATGCTGTCCGCCAGCTTGAAGCCGATGCCATAAATATCCTCCGCAAGTTTATACGGATTTTCCTTCACGATCTGATAGGTCTTATCCTTATAGTACTCATAGATCTTCATGCCGTAGGTCAGGGAAATCTGATACTCCTGAAGAAAAATAATGGCCTGCCTCATCGTCCGTTGATTGTAGAAGATCTCAGCAATCTGCTGAGCTTTTTTCATGCTGATGCCTTTGACTTCCTCGAGGCGTTCCGGTTCCTCTTCGATGATACGAAAGGTATCCTCTTCAAAGCTGTCGACGATCTTCTGAGCAAGGACCGGACCGATTCCTTTGATGGCCCCGATCCCAGGTAACGTTCAAACGCATTCTTTTCCTTCGGTATAATAGTGGTGAAGGAATCCACGCTGAATTGGAGCCCATAGATCGGATGGGTGGTGAACTCGCCCTCCATCGTAATCTCCTCGCCGATGGCCAGCTGGAACATAGTCCCGACACAGGTCTTCTCCCCATCATCTGTTGATACCGCCAATATGGTATAACCGTTATTCTCATTTCTATAGATGATATCCTCGACGATGCCTACCATTTTTTCCATGTTGTTGCTCCTTGTCGTAGTTCTATCGCATTTGATGCGTCTCTTCCAGTGTGTACTATTATACCTTCAGGCATCGCGTTTGTAAATGAGACTTCATGGAGCTATGACAAATCAGTGGAAGTCATGGCGAATAACTAGTAATAGGTAGCGCCTGCACGTCTATCGGTCGAGTAGAAAATGACATCACCGTATTTCAGCGATACGCCAAGCTGTTCGGTCACATAACCTTCCTCTTTCCACCCGATGCCGTAGGTCAGGTGCTGCGGCTTTGTTTCAAGGTATGCCTTTAATGCCTTAATATCCTCAGGTCTTATGGAGTCCAAATCCTCCAGTCCATCATAAACATGAATATGAAAATTCACGATGATATATCCATCATGCAAAAGGGATCCCCTTCAAGGTTCAAAGCGGAATAACCGCTCAAGTCCGTCCCGGCAGGTACGGCATACGTCATATTATGAAGGAAGAACTTTCCCTCCCATCGTTGGACAGATGTTCTTATGGCATCAGCCGACACCAAAGCCGGCCCTACCGACGGATCTCCAATCAGACTTCTCTCCTTTGCCGTGATCGCAATCCCATATTCCTTCTTCTCGATCCCTCCATATGTACTTACATACAGGTCCACGGGTATCCTTGATGTCATGTCAGGTATCCCTCCGGTTTCAGGGACATATTCAAAGACAGGTTCAATGAATATCAGGTCGTCCTCATCATCGAGTTCTCCGTTGCTGACTACGGTGAATTCTATCGGATAGCCCAACATGACACCTTCGTAAGTTCTTGTGTCGCCGTTCCTATCCGTATATTGCTTACCCGGCATCAAAGGAAGTATGTTGGATCTGTCAACACGCAGGTTCTCCCCCATCCGTTCAGGCATCCTGTCGATATTCAGACCGATATACATCGCGCGTTCATCCGCGAAACTGTTCCTCCAAAGTCGTCGGGACATTCATCCACCGTCAACGAACTCACTTTGCCGCTGATGTTGTACCGAATAACCTCAACCGCTTTGTAACTCCCCCTATTGGTATTGGCACCGTATTCGTAATTGGGGTGCTCCATATCAGGAATGTTTTCTGCGAGGGACCTGAAAAGAATGTGGCCATTCCCTTCGTCTGCCCATGACGGCAGAAAGTATGTGTTTTCCAAGTGGTCAAAATCATGCCAGGTTCCTTTCGGCAAGTATATGCCGTCATATCCCTCACCGGCATATGCATCGAAAGGAAACTGTACCTGCCTCATGTTGAAATACGGTGCATAATCACGGTCGCCATATCCTCTCACATCGATATGCCTGCCGGAAGTCGGGTAATTGATATGGAAGGTTTCCTCCAGAACCAGCTGCATTTCGTCCTCATCCGTTTTCACCTGCTGGGTTTCCCTGCTGATATCATCCAATTCCGGATAACATACTACCGGAGTATGTACAACAATACTGTTGATATCCGGTATCGCTTCTGAATATTCCCGGCCTCCTGACGTATCGACAACCGCCGTATAGTTCAGTTTTCCTGTTGATGGCTTTATCCCATTCATCACGGATCCATCAATGGTCAAACCACTCAAGTAAAGATTGTCGGCATCCGACATAGGCGCATCCGGAATGACCGCCGGTCTTGGTCCGTTCTCCCTGGTCCAGTCACCGTCTAGGATAGTCACACCTTCGAACACCAAACTGTCATTCCTTACCAGGTACTCAGGCACAGCTGCCTCGGCTTCATCAGAGAAATCTTCATTCGGTGTTTTCGGATACGATCTGCTCTTTCCTTTCGCATACAGCCTCTCCGTCCCCAATGAAATATTGATGACCCCTGACCTGCTGGGTACTTTGACATGTCCATCGAAACTTTCATCCTTTGATACTATGACCGACGGCAGTTCACAGGAAGATTCAATGACAACACTACCTCCCGGCAAAGCTTCATTGTTGACTTCAGCTGATGTCAATCCATAAACGGACACATTGGAAATCTCATAATACGAGTAGGTTCTGTTGACCGTGTACCGTTTCGTCACCCTTTCAGTCGTATAATCATAGCCTCCCCGGATCTCACCGGGATCATTGTAATCCCCATCTCCGTTTAGGTCACGTCTGATATCATCCGGGTCCCATTTCCTCTTCCTGTATCTCTTCGTCACATTCACCGTATATGATGAGCCGCCCGTCACTTGTCTGTAACTCTCCGAATGCAGATATTCGAGTCCAAAGACATTCACATACAAATCTTCTGACGTCGCACCGCCGTCACCACTTCATACTTCTCGTTCCCCCGTTCATCCGCCTTGATCACACTTCTTCCATAGGCAGACATGGCAGTGAAATCTATCGGTTCCGGTGTCGGCACAAGGTTACCCGGCAGACCGGCCGCACCTACCGGCCCCATCTTACTCAGATAGACAGTGAGGTACCATTCCTCAGGTTTTCCATCTCTGTTTGAATCCCAAAGGTGAACGAACTTGATAACGCCTTTACCGTGTTCTGTTGCAGGAACGATGACTTTTGCTCTCCTTGCCCAAAGATCCTTATTCTCTGTTTCATCGAATCGATGACCATATTCGTTTTCCAGGAAATTGAAGATTTCATCCTTGTAGTAATTATATTCTTCAACCGAGGAGACATAATTGCTGATTCTTGTATTCTCATTCTCATTGTTCAGCCATTTATATGTATTGATCACAGCTGCCCCAGCATGGTCATCCGGATAATCCGGATTATTGACAAGGTTTCCTGTTGGTGTCATACCTATATAACGCCATTCACCATTGACTACAGATCTATTATTCGTATCTCCTCCAGGCTCAACAAGACTATCCAATCCTCCTATCGTTTTTAGCACCAGGATATTCTTGTCATTCCAAATCTTACTATCATACATATCTATTGAAGTAACTGAGTATCTTGCGTTCAGTCTTGAAATATCCTCCAGTGTTTTAATCATCTCCTGAGAAAATTCCTCCGAAAAAACTGTATGTCTGTACATTGATATCAAAAGTATTAGCACAAAAATTCTATAAATCCACTTCATTACTTCACATCCTATCGCACTATAATTGCATCTTCATATTCGAATATTTCTATTATCGGAGCTTCATGCTGATTAATGAATTCATCATCTCTAAACCATATATTGAATTCAACTATTATTGATTGTTCATTGATAGTATTTTCAAACATCTTTTGATCCAGAAGCCTGACTATGTACTTATCCTCACCTAAATAGAACACCATTTCTTCATGTTGGAGAAACGAATAGCAGTCTACTTTCTCATTTAAATACCTCATAACCTTTTCAACATCCTCTTCCGGCAGCCTCCTTCTGAGTAATGTTTCGAAATCCTCAAGGTGTCCATCATCAACTCCATCTTCATAATACCGTATCATCCCCGAAACAGTATCTTCACTGATCGCTATATCAAAACCGATCTCAAAGTCGAATTGGCTTGGTGAATACTTCATATCACTCACCATCAAGCTCCAATCCTCTTTCGCATTGGTATAATCATCCACTTTCGTCGGATCCACCCATTCGCTTCCACCAAGGAGATGTTCTTCGACCACGACAGGATTTACATCTGCAGGCTCTGCACTGGGTGCTTCACCATGCAGTTTCAAATACAGTTTGTCAAAATCAAACCTCTTCCGCTCGCCCGCATTTAGAACCCTGATGATAACGGCGCTTGCTTCAGAACGGTTGAGCACTTCTTGTGGTCTGAAGGTGAAATCGGGATAACCTGTGATAATTCCAAGCTGATAGGTCATCTGGATTACGCTTTCATACTCGTCAGCAAAAGATTCCGAATCCAATACGACATCATTGACTTGTTTCAGATCATTGAACGAAAGCGGTCCCTCAAGGTAGTCGACAACTCGGAGGATAATCAGCGACATCTCCTCCCTTGTAATTCCACTTCTGAAATCGCTGAATTCCCCATCGATGATAAAACCAAGTTCTCTGGCCTTATCCAAATAATCGAGAGCCCAGTATCCATCCGCATTCTGAAGATTAAAACCTGCCGCCCGCACACACATCGTAATGAACTGATCTTTTGTTAACTTAGTTAACGGTCTGAACGAACCATCCGGATATCCTTGGATGATGTTTCGCTTATCCTTCATAAGGGTATTCACGTTCTCATAATACCAGTCCGTCGTTTCGATATCCGAAAAGACAGACGCACCCCTTACCGGCAGAATACCGGTAAGCACCCCCAAGATAATAACGGTCAAACTGACCAATTGCAGTTTTTGCTTCATTGCCTTACCTCTTTCCTATCCATCAATATCGTTCATGTATCTTATCAATCTGACACTTAGAATACACCAGCATTCAATCCCTCACAAGACAATCGTCCTATCATGATGATGTAATGGAGTGAAAATGCTGTACAAGGCAAAATGTGCTAAGCAGCTCTATTATAGCAAAGTAAAATTCAAAAAGTGTCCTCTGCCAGAGGACTTATAACAAAAAAAGCCCTGTACCGATAATATTTCAACGATACAAGACTCTTGTTTCAATTATTCCATTATATTAGATGCCGGCTTTTGCTTTCAGCTCATCCACACGATCGATCTTTTCCCATGGGAGATCGATGTCTGTCCTTCCGAAATGACCGTATGCAGCCGTCTTTTTGTAGATTGGTTGTCGCAAATTCAACTCTCTGATGATTGCTGACGGGCGAAGGTCAAACACCTCATTGATGATTTCTATTATCCTGTCATCACTGACTACACCAGTGCCATCCGTATCCACAAATATGGATACCGGGTGAGCAACACCAATCGCATATGCCAGTTCAATTTCACAACGGTCAGCAAGACCGGCCGCCACGATATTCTTGGCTACATGACGGGCTGCATAGGCTGCAGATCTATCCACTTTTGTAGGATCCTTGCCCGAAAAAGCGCCACCGCCATGGCTGGCATATCCGCCGTATGTGTCAACGATAATCTTACGTCCTGTAAGACCCGCATCACCCTGCGGTCCACCGATAACAAATCTGCCGGTCGGATTGATGAAGTACTTGGTATGCTCATCCAGCAATTCTGATGGAATAACAGCTTTCGCCACTTTTTCGATCATATCCTTACGAATGGTCTCCTGCGTCACATCCTCATCATGCTGTGTTGAAATGACAACAGTATCGACACGGACAGGCTTATGTCCATTATATTCCACTGTCACCTGTGACTTGCCATCAGGGCGCAGATAAGTGCAGATATGTTCCTTACGAACGCTGTCAACTGTCTGGTCAGTTTATGCGCCAAAGCAATCGGAAGAGGCATGAGCTCAGGTGTCTCATTGCATGCATAACCTATCATCATACCCTGGTCTCCGGCTCCTGTATCGTCGCCGTCCTCTTCCCGGACTTCCAATGCATGATCAACACCCATGGCGATATCAGCAGACTGTTCATCCAAGGTGACCAAAACTGCACATGTATCACAGTCAAAACCATATTTTGCACGGTCGTAACCGATTTCACTTATTGTTGTACGAACGACTTTAGGTATATCTACATAGCATGATGTTGAGATTTCACCCATCACCATCACCATTCCTGTTGTCACGGCTGTCTCACAAGCCACCCTTGCGGTCGGATCCTGTGCCAAAATCGCGTCGAGGACAGAATCTGAAATCTGGTCGCAGATCTTATCCGGATGCCCCTCGGTTACGGACTCTGACGTAAAAAGTCTCTTTGTCATATTTCCTCCTATATCAATATGAAAACAATTCTTATTTAGCCTACAGCCTATTATACTGGATAATTATTATTTTGCAAGTCTTTTGAGGGATTCTCTGTCAAAAAACAGGCCATGGGCTACAAGCTTCGCTTCACCCAACGACGGACGGTTGATTAGTTCACCGTTACGAACCAGAGTCGTTGATGCCCCTCCATCCAAGTATGCTCCGAAAACGCATCCATCTTCCAACAACAGTTCTGCCATCATCTTGCCTGTCACACCTTCACTGATGCCTTTATTCCTGCCATCCACAAGCTTGATCACAAGACGGTTGTCACCTGTGATACCGACTGCCGTTCTAGGCTGCAGTGAATCCGTCGGTCCTATGTACCGTTCAAAGTCCTTTGCCACATTCTTGCCATCCCGAACCAGCCACCCACCGGTCTGCACAGCATGCTGCACTGACTCATGGTCAAAGTTGCTCTCCGATTCAACAGACATTGCTTCCCCGACAGCAACCGGAAATCATACCTCAGATCACGGTAGCATACCATGAAATCTCCGTCATTCAAGCTGTCGCCATACGGGATGGATACCGGCGTGTCTTTGTTCACAACACGAACCACCTTGCCATCATCGACTGTAATCGCAGTATGGTCATAACGCCTTCGGTTGGTTGAACCGTACCACCTAGTAAAAACACCAAGGAGCGTATTCGTCAACCCCTCGTTGACCTCATAGGTCTCATATCGCTTTCCGTTATGAACAATATAAGTTCTAAGTTCAGGCTCCACCAGTTCCACCATCCCGTCATATCTCACAACGAGCAATGGTGTATTGATCGATCGCTTCTTGATCACTTCGCCGTCGATGAGCATCATCCCTGCAGGGCGCCCTGAATCGGAATAGAAAGCGCCGTTGACTCCGATGAGATGGCTTCCGCCTCCAAGCTCCTCACTTTTCGCCGACATCTCAGTCACGGTTTCAAAACCATAGACCTGGTCGTAAGACAGCTTCTGACTCATGCCAACCGCATCACCCAACTTGGCCTTAACCGTATAGATATTCTGATTGTAACCCGACACTTCCGTCGACTCCATTGTCAGACCCAGGCTTGTTATCAACTGAAGTATTGCCATCAGACGCCTAAGCGCCACTCCCACACCAAACATCAGTTACACTTCCATTGTTTCCAAAGTCTTTTTAATGATTTCCACATCATAGCTTTTGCCATGGGACAGATAAAACCGACGTGCCCCCAAATCAATCAGCCCGCTGCATATTCTGCTTGATTTTCCCGAGATCATAGGCAATCATCGGTCTCTTTGGATGACTGCAGGGAACCATCGCCATGAGCTGTCGCCGATCAGCGCCTTATGGCCCACAAGTATCGAGATGCTGCCTTTCGAATGCCCGGGAGTATGTATGATATGTCCATTGATGCCATACCCCTTCAGGTCAAAGGCATCTTCCATAAGGATATCGAAACTCAGATCCGTAGCATCCGGATACGACTTCCTTAAATCCTTCAGCCAGAACAACACCTTCATCAAGATAGACCTGGGCTTAACCCCATCACTTTCAAGCATTGACATGATCCTATATTCCATCTTGTGAATCAAGACCGGTGCATCTATGATTTTCTTCAGCTCTTTCAGTGAACCTACATGGTCCTCATGACCATGGGTCAAGACAATGAGCTTGATATCCGATGGGGCGATATTCTTCTCAGTCATGAATTTCAAGATCTTGCTGCAGCTTTTGCCACACCTGTATCAACAAGTATATATCCGTCTTCTTCCAATATATATGCATTAACCATTCCCAAAGGGATTACATGTACTTTCACCATCGTTACCTCCCATCCATTTCAGGACGCATCTATCTAAAACCTACGGGTCATAACTGTCATAATATTACTATCATCATATAGCTAAATCTGAAAAAAAGCAAACCGGTCTTGATACCCTTCGATTGAAAATGCAGCAGGCATTCCTTCGGACAGTATCAAGGCCGGTTCATGATTCAAGACGTAATCGCCTTCGTATGTTCTAGAAGTTATTGTTCGCCAGATACTCAACGTACAGGCCGGTACCTATGGCAACACAGGTAAGCGGATCATCGGCTGAAATGACATTGATGCCGGTCTTGCTTTCAATCAGATGGTCAAGCCCCTGCAGCATGCTTCCGCCGCCTGTAAGGACAATACCTCTGTCTGCGATATCGGAAGCCAACTCCGGTGGTGTTTTCTCGAGAACGCTGTGGACAGCATCAACAATCGTCGCCGTTGGTTCTCTCAACGCTTCCTCTGTTTCGTCAGAAGTCACGGTAATGGTCTTCGGCAAACCGGTAATCAGGTTACGTCCACGGATATCCATCTGTAGAACCTCAGGACGTTTAAAAGCGGTCCCGATTTTAACCTTGATTTCTTCTGCTGTCCTCTCACCGATGAGCAGGTTGTGCTTCTTACGCATATAGCGGACAATGGCTTCATCAAAGTTGTCACCGGCAATCTTGATGGATGTGCTGACAACCGTACCGCCAAGGGATATAACTGCAATGTCGGCAGTACCCCCACCGATATCGACAACCATACTTCCACAGGCCTTGGAGATATCTATGCCTGCACCGATTGCAGCTGCAATCGGTTCTTCAATGATCTCAACCTTTCTTGCTCCCGCTTCGTAAGTTGCATCCTCAACGGCTCTTTTCTCGACTTCTGTTACCCCACTCGGCACACATACTGTAATGCGAGGCTTTCTCAAACGGCGACCTACCGCCTTTGAGATGAAGTACTTCAACATTTTCTCAGTCACTGTATAATCTGAAATGACACCTCCACGAAGCGGACGTACCGCAACGATATTACCAGGTGTTCTACCAAGCATCTTACGGGCCTCGCTGCCCACTGCTAAAATTCTATTCGTATTCCTGTCAAAAGCCACAACAGATGGCTCACGGAGGACTACCCCTTTACCTTTTGTATATACAAGAACATTCGCTGTTCCTAAATCGATTCCTATATCAGTCGAAAAACCAAACATGTCTTTCCCCTTTCCAAACGGCTTTTACAGCCTGCATATTACTCCTATCTATTATATACGATTTGTTCAAAAAACAAACATTAATTTTAAGAATTACATAATTTGTAAGATTTCCCCGAATTTACCCTGTTTACAGCATCCTAAGGGCCTTTCTAACGTATATGTCTGAACGCAAACAGTGGCACAGCCGAAACAGCCATGCCACCGAAATATGCTTTGGAATTATACTTCTTCGTCAGGTAGAAGTACCTTGGTCTTCTTAAGATGCCAGATCTCATTGGCGTATTCTTCAATGGTTCTGTCTGATGAGAACTTACCGGCATTGGCTGTGTTGAGCATTGCCTTTCTAGCCCAGTCGTTCTGATTTCTGTATGCAAGATCCACTTTCTTCTGAGCTTCGACATATTCATCGAAGTCTTTCAGGATGAAGTACTGGTCAGCAGGTTCTCCGCCGCCGTTCAGCAGCGAATCATAGATTTCCCTGAAAAGATCAGGATCTTCAGGAGCATAGTATCCGTTGATCAGTTGAGTTACAACACGGCGTACCGCTTGGTTGTTGTTGTATATATCCCAAGGATCGTATTCTCTCGTGTGCTGCAGATGCAGTACTTCATCAGAAGCCATACCGAAGATGAAGCAGTTCTCTTGGCCGACCTCTTCTGCAATCTCAATATTCGCACCATCCATCGTACCGATCGTCAACGCACCGTTGAGCATGAACTTCATGTTCCCGGTTCCTGATGCCTCTTTGGATGCGGTTGAAATCTGCTCGCTGACATCAGCTGCAGCAAATATGAGCTCCGCATTGGATACCCTATAGTTCTCGATGAAGACCACCTTGATCTTGCCGTTGATGTTATGATCATTGTTGATGACATTGGCGACATTGTTGATCAGTTTGATGATCTTCTTCGCTCTGTGGTAACCCGGAGCGGCTTTCGCACCGAACACGAAAGTTCTTGGAAGGATATCAAGATCCGGATTCTCTCTCAATTCGTTGTACAGATGCATGACGTAGAGGATGAGCATCAACTGACGCTTATACTCATGCAAACGCTTGACCTGGACATCGAAGATAGACCTTGGATCCACATCGATATGATTGTGCTTCTTGATATACTCAGCAAGGCGTACCTTGTTCTGGTACTTGATCTGCATGAATTCCTTGCGTTCCTTTTCATCACTGATAAACTTCTCTACACCCTTGATGACAGGAAGGTCAGTTGTCCAGCCATCTCCGACCTTACGGGTCACCCAGTCGGAAAGCAACGGATTCCCATGGAGAAGGAATCTTCTCTGAGTGATTCCATTGGTCTTGTTGTTGAACTTCTTAGGATACATTTCAAAGAAGTCCTTCAATTCCTCATTCTTAAGGATTTCAGTGTGCAGCCTTGCAACACCGTTGACGGAATAACTTCCTACTATACATAGCCAAGCCATTTTGATCATTCCGTCAGATACGATAGCCATACGGCGGATTCTGTCGTTGTCGTTTCCGAACCTGTCGATGATCTCTGCACAGAATCTGCGGTTGATTTCTTCAACGACCTGATAGATTCTTGGAAGCAGACGGCTGAACAGTTCGATCGGCCATTTCTCAAGAGCTTCAGACATGATCGTATGGTTGGTATATCCGCAGGTTCTTTGAGTGATCGCCCAAGCTTCGCCCCACTTCAGTCTGTAGTCGTCCATAAGCACACGCATCAACTCAGGAATTGTGAGAGACGGATGTGTATCATTGATATGGAAAGCAATCTTCTCGGGCAGTTCACGGATATCGTCATGATTGGACATGAACTTCTTGACAACCTGCTGGATTGTCGCAGAAATGAAGAAATATTGCTGCTTCAGTCTGAGTTCCTTACCCTGAATGTGGTTGTCATTCGGATACAGGACCTCAGTGATTGTCTTTGCAAGGTTTTGTTGCTCAACCGCCTTATGGTAGTCACCACGGTCGAACAATTCAAGGTCGAAACTCTGGATTGCTTCAGCATCCCAAAGTCTCAACGTATTCACCGTCGAATTGTTATATCCTACAACCGGTACATCATATGGAATCGCACGTACGGACTGATAGTTTTCATGGACATATTTTTCACGTCCGTCTTCATCTTTGGCTACACGAACATAACCACCGAACTTGATCTCCACACCGTACTCAGGACGTCGGATTTCAAAAGGATTACCGTTCTTCAACCACTCGTCAGGTCTTTCCACCTGATAACCATCTATGATCTTCTGCTCAAAATACCGTATCTATAGCGGATACCACATCCGTATGCAGGATATTCCAATGTTGCCAGTGAATCCAGGAACATGCCGCAAGTCTTCCAAGACCACCGTTCCCCAGACCGGCATCCGGCTCCTGGTCCTCGATGACATTCAAGTCAAATCCTAGTTCATCAAGCACTTCCCTGACCACATCGTTGACCAACAAGTTGATCATGTTGTTGCCAAGCGCTCTACCCATCAGAAATTCCATGGACAGATAATATACAGTTTTAGCATCCTTTTCTTCATATGTCTTGTGAGTCTCAATCCACTGGTCCACAATGATATCCCTGACGGCATATGCCACCGCATGAAAGACCTGCTCTTCATTGACCTGGTCAATCGTCTTTCTGAACTGTGTCTTGATGTTCTCAAAACCGCTTCCTTAAATCTCTCTTTTGTTACATTCAACCGATTCATGATGTTCCTCCATTCCTCTGCTTCTGTTTGTTATAATTGCAATTCTAATCCCTTAATGTCTAATGTCTCTGTGTACCACGCTCATGTGTGGCTATATAAAGTTTTCACAGAATTCATAAAAAGTATACCATAACTTTTGTGTCAATTGCAAGTATTTCCAGTGTTGTATTCATTTTTGTATTACTTACATAGAATTCTCACCGATCCTTTGTCAATATTTGATATTGACACTTGTATTGGTATTTCACGTTTTCAATATGTTCATCAAAAATAGACATCTCTTGAACACTTCAGTGCACATAGTACAGGTCGCATCTTATGAACAACTGCGGGTTATGATAGACAAAAAACAGGCAATCCCCTAGGGATTGCCTGCATTATTTCTTGATTTTTCCATTGGACTTGGACGCTATGCCTTTGCGACGACAAAGTCAACGACTTCTCCGTTGATCTTCCAGTTCTTGGTATACCCTTCGAAGAGTTCCGCAGTCGTCGACTCGATCAGCGTCTCCTCTTCAATGACTGTAAGGTTATCTTCGATGACCTTCGCAACCTTATCATTACCTGCATAACCGAAACGGATATGGTCAGTGACTTCAAAGTCAGCTTCCTTACGCATGGTCTGGATCTTACTGATGACCTCCCTGACAAAACCTTCCTCGATGAGTTCTTCAGTCAGGTTCGTATCGAGTACAACCGTCATCTCACCATCGACCACGGATGCAAAGCCTTCCTTCTTGGCGTTATCGATCAGAAGGTCGTCTTCCTTCAGAACCACTTCAAACCCATCAAAGTCAAAGGCGAGGTGACCCTGACCTTTCAGTTCCTCCATCGCCAGACTCCCGTCCACTTCAGCGAGTGCAGTACGGATCTGGTTCAGGTACTTGCCGTACTTCGGTCCGACGGTCCTCAGCTGAGGCTTGAAGCTGTAAGTCGTAAACTTACTCACGTCATCCGTCAGCTCAACCGCCTTCACATTCAGCTCCTCACGGATGATTTCAGCAAAGTCCTCGCTCAGGCTTCCCGTATACTTCACAAACATATTCGCAAGCGGTTGACGGTTTTTCATATTGGCGCCGTTTCTGGCTGCACGTCCAGCAACAACCGCCTTGAGAACAATTTCCATCTGCTCTTCGACATCCGTGTTGATGAATGTGTCATCCGCTGCAGGGAAGTCGCTCAAATGGACACTTTCCGGTGCTTCCTTATCGAAGTTCGTTACAAGATCCTATAGATATCCTCTGCCATGAACGGTACAAATGGTGCGGTCAGTCTGGATAGGGTTTCAAGAGTCGTATACAGCGTCATGTATGCGTTGATCTTATCCTGATTCATATCCTTCTGCCAGAATCTCTCACGGCTTCGGCGTACATACCAGTTGCTCAGCTCATCAACGAAATCATTGATGGCTCTTGTTGATTCAGTGATGCGATAGCCGCTCATATTCTCATCCACAGTCTTGATCAGCGTGTTCAGCTTGGACAGACACCATTTGTCCATCAGGGAGAGCTTATCCTGCTCAAGCTTGTACTGCATCGGATTAAACTTATCGATGTCTGCATAGAGCACATAGAACGCATAGGTATTCCACAGAGTTCCCATGAATTTTCTCTGGCCTTCAACAACCGCATCGCCATAGAACTTGTTGGGAAGCATGGTGCTGAGTTATTGTAGAAGTACCAGCGTATCGCATCGGCACCATAAGTCTCAAGAGCATCGAACGGATCCACAGCATTCCCTTTGGACTTGCTCATCTTCTGACCGTTCTCATCCTGTACAAGACCAAGGACGACAACATTCTTATATGCCGGTTTATCGAAGATCAACGTTGAGATGGCAAGCAGCGAGTAGAACCATCCTCTTGTCTGGTCAACTGCCTCACTGATGAAATCAGCCGGGAAGTTGTCTTCGAATATTTCCTTGTTTTCAAACGGATAGTGCCACTGAGCAAACGGCATTGCACCCGAATCATACCAGCAGTCGATAACGGGGCCTACACGGGTCATATTGTCACTGCCGCACTTCTCACAGGTAATATGCACATCATCAACGAACGGACGGTGCAGTTCGATGTCATCCGGACAGTCCTTGCTCATGGATTTCAGCTCAGCAATGGATCCGATGGCATGTCTGTGGCCGCAGGAACACTCCCAGATGTTCAGAGGAGTCCCCAGAAACGGTCACGGCTGATGCCCCAATCCACAAGATTTTCAAGCCAGTCACCAAAACGCTTTTTACCGATGCTCTCCGGCAGCCAGTTGATCTTGTTGTTGTTGGCAATCATATTTTCTTTCATCTTGGTCACTTCAATGAACCAGGTGTCTTTTGCATAGTAGATCAGGGGAGTGTCACATCTCCAGCAGTGTGGATAGCTGTGCTCGTAGTCAAGCGCCTTGAACAGCTTGTCCCTGTTATCGAGATATTCGATGATGGCTGGATCCGCATCCTTGACGAACTGGCCTTTCCAAGGTTCTACCGTATCGATGAACTGACCCTTGTCATCCACCAGCTGTAAGAACGGAAGGTCATATTCCTTGCCGACCAGGGCATCATCCTCACCAAAAGCCGGTGCGATATGGACAATGCCGGTACCGTCCGTCAATGTTACATAGTTTGCGCAAGTGATGTAATGCGACTTCTCATCCGGAACTTCAAAATCGAACAAAGGCTCATAGTGCATATGCTCAAGATCTGTTCCCTTATAGGTTTCAAGGATCTCATAATCCTTCTCTTCCGCATGTTCTTCTCCGAACACCTTATCCAACAGCGCGCTGGCCAAGATATATTCGGCGCCTTTTCTTGCAACCTTCACATATTCCTCGTTGGGATTGACTGCAAGAGCAACATTGCTTGGCAATGTCCAAGGTGTCGTCGTCCATGCCAGGAAGTAAAGGTTCTCACTGTCTACAGACTTGAATCTGGCGATTATGGATTTCTCCTTGACATCCTTATAGCCCTGTGCCACTTCGTGAGATGAAAGGGATGTTCCGCATCTTGGACAGTAAGGTACAATCTTGTGCCCTTTATATAGAAGCCCTTTATCCCAGATTGTCTTCAAAGACCACCATACGGATTCGATGTATTCATTGTGGTAAGTGACATACGGATCATCCATATCAGCCCAGAATCCTACTGTTCCACTGAAGTCTTCCCACATGCCTTTGTATTTCCAAACACTTTCCTTGCATTTGGCAATGAACGGTTCAATACCATATTCCTCGATCTGATCCTTGCCGTCGATGCCTTCAGCTTTCTCAACTTCGAGTTCGACAGGCAGACCATGCGTATCCCATCCTGCTTTTCTCAGTACCCTATTGCCTTTCATCGTCTGGTAGCGAGGAATCAAGTCTTTGATTACACGGGTTAAAACATGCCCGATATGCGGCTTGCCGTTTGCAGTTGGAGGGCCATCATAGAACGTATATGTTGGACCGTCGTTACGTAGCTCAATGCTTTTTTCAAATATTTTGTTTTCTTTCCAAAATTCAAGAACTTTTTGCTCACGTTCAACAAAGTTCAGTTTTGTCGATACTTTTTCGTACACTTTAATTCCTCCTAGGTCCCATTGATAATCAATACATAATTATACTGTTAATCACTATATTTGTAAAGGTTTCTTTTGTTCCTCAGGTGCCATGTCCGAACCGGTGGTCACCCTCCAGAGAATCAGGGCCGATAATACTGTGGAAATCAGTGCAACCACCGCGATCGACCGTTGCAGGCTATACAAATCTCCGACGTATCCCACCATCGGAAAAATCAGGATCATGAATTACATAAAACAAGCAGACAAGACTCCTTGTCTGCTTCATCATTATCCATGCAAAGGATTCAAGCAATCAAGTTCTCTCGTCATACCCAAAAAAAGACAGACCAATCCCGTTGATAATGGCTCCATGTGTAATTCCAGAAGCCGAAAGCGGTAATCTGTCGATTGTCAGTTGACGATAAACCTGTTGTTTCATCACTACTTCCTTTCAAATTCATCACATTCAGTAACCGGGTATTCCTCCGGCACCATCTCAGTATAACAAATTCCCATCCTTTAAGCAATCAATCAATAATAATCTCACTTTACATCGTGTCAGATATTGAACTTCTCAACCATGTGCAGCAGTTCATCAACAACCATTCTCAAGTCATCGCTGTCCTTCTTGATGCTTTCCATGATTTCGGTCTCTTCGGTCACAGACGCGGACACTTCCTCACTGCTGGACGCATTCTCTTGGGCAACCGCGGACAGGTCCGTAATGATTGAAACCATCTCCTCATTCACTCCATTGATCTGCGTGTTGATGTCATTCAGCTCATCAATAACCGTTTCTTCCGTCACAAGGGCTTCAATGATATTCATATTCTGCTCCTCGCTCTGATCCAGATATTCCATCTGTACCTTGGTTTCTTCAAGGAGGGAGTTGATGCTCATCACGGAAACCTCTGAATTCATCTGCAGTTCCTTGAGCAATTCATCTATCCGTTTCGTGGACTTGGTTGATTCTTCAGCGAGCTTTCTGATTTCATCAGCGACAACTGCGAATCCCTTTCCGGCATCTCCCGCTCTGGCCGCTTCAATAGCGGCATTCAAAGCCAGCAGTTGGTCTGGTCTGCGATTGATGCGATGACATTACTGATCGTACTGATTTTCTTCGAGCTGTCATCTGTTTTCTTGACGTTGTCGAACAGCACATAGGTCACTTCGTTGCTTGTGGAATTCTTTTCTTTCAATCTATCCAGGTTTTCCTTTGCCGTCAGCGTACTTTCCTTGATGATCCTAAAGGATTCGTTCAGTGACACCATCTTTTCCCTGTTCTTCATCAGCATCTCATTCAGACGGCCCGTCATCAAGGCACCTCCCTGTGTCTGCTCCGCCTGCTGCATGGCCGACTGTGTTATCTCAGTCACTGCCTCATCGATTTCATTGGAGGAGTATGTGATTGTCGTAATCCGTTCACTGATCGCATCGGTGGAATTATAGATTTCATCCGTTACCCTGGATATCCCTTGTACGATGTCCACCAGATTCTTTTTCATCTGGGAGAAGGATACACTCAGCTTGCCCAACTCGTCTTTCCGCTTCGCGCCTCTTCTCAAAATGATTCTGTCCGCCTCGTCGCTGCTCAAGTTGTTCTTGCTGATCTTACCGGCAATCAGCGACAGGTTCGACAGCGGTTTCACGACACCCCTGGCGTTGATGAACAGAATCGCAGTAATGATAATAACCAGCACGGCTGTGATGCTTCCGATGGATGCCGTGAGGATTCTGACCGATCCGAGCGCCTCCGCTTCACTTTGCTGGGATACGATGTACCAGTCAGTCGAATTCAGTTTTGCGTAATAGACGTATACATTCTGTCCGGTTATCTCATCATAGATGACTTTTGATGTTGATATCTTTCCACCGGTAGCCTTCAGATCCTTGACAATCCCCGTGTCATTCATATCAAAGAGAACTTCTTCCTGAAAATACCTGTCATCGGGATGGGCCACCAGGGATCCGTTCTTGTCAACGATATAGGTGATTCCAGTTTCACCATAGCTGAGATTTCCCACCATATCCGACAGGGATGAAAGCTCCAGAGCTCCGATAAAAACACTTACCACGTCGCGGTTATCCCCGAAGACGGGTGTTGCTATCGCCGTCACCGGTTTCATGATGGAGGCACTCACATACGCATCGGAAATATAGGTATCATTCAAGGCAATGGCGCCGATGTACCAGTCGCGGTAGGCGAATCCCCGCACGAAGACTTCTTCAGATACCATCAATTGGGCTTCATAGGGTTCAAGAACCACAGTGATGGCCTTATCCGGAGTAAAGGTCTCAAGATAGGCGAATTCAGGGTAGGCAGTCATAGTCTCCTTGAACAGGGATCTCAGCTCAACCGCCTGCGACCCGGAAAGCCCCCGATACTTGACATCGACGCCCCAGAAACCGCTTATGTCCTTGAGAAGGCTGTCCTCCCGGGTCAGCGTTATGACATCTTTATACTTGCCGAGAAACTCATCCGTAGAATAGACCATGCTCTCGACCAAAAGCTTTTGATTCTCTTGAACATTTTGTTTCAAGACCTCACTGAATGACACGAGCGAAAAAAAAGTCAGCCCGATTGAAGTCACGATAAATATCAGTATAGGTATATAGACCAGTTTTGCACGTAAATTCATGCCATTGCCCTCCGACGACTGCAAACGAATATCGAACATATATCAGTAAGAAAATCCATAACTGCATTATTATGATAATTATATCATATTTTTCTATTTCTTATCATATATATGTATCCATAATTTTTTCCGTCTGTATTGTATCCGCGAATCATTTCCACTATACTTGTATTAAGAATAACTTATAGGAAGAAGGAAAAATCCATGCCAAACCTAGACTTAACTTTACTGACCGACTTTTATGAACTGACCATGATGCAGGGATATTTTTATCACAAGGATAACGACCGCACCGTTATCTTTGATATGTTCTATCGCAGCAATCCCAGCGGAAGCAGTTTTTCAATTGCTGCAGGCCTTGATTTGTTCATTGATTATCTGAACAACCTGTCATTTTCCGACGAAGACATTGCTTATCTTGAATCCAAGAAGATATTTGAAGCGGCTTTTATCGATTACCTCAGAGATTTCACTTTCACCGGCGATATCTATGCCGTCAAGGAAGGTACTGTCGTATTCCCCAACGAACCCATCGTCAAGGTTATCGCTCCCATCTGTCAGGCTCAGTTGATTGAAACAGCTCTCTTGAACATGATCAACCATCAAAGCCTGATTGCCACCAAAGCTGCAAGGGTCAAGTGGGCGGCAGGCGAAAACGATGTTCTTGAATTCGGTCTCAGAAGGGCTCAGGGACCGGACGCCGGCATCTATGGAGCAAGGGCTGCTGTCATAGGCGGATGCGCCGCTACTTCGAATGTCCTTGCCGGCAAGATGTTCGACCTTCCAGTCAAAGGCACCCATGCCCACAGCTGGGTCATGAGTTTTTCAAGTGAGCTCGAGGCTTTTAGGGCTTATGCGGATATGTATCCGGAAGCATGCCTCTTGTTGGTGGATACCTATGACACCCTACGTTCAGGTGTTCCCAACGCCATCAAGGTCTTCAGGGAATTATACGAGAAGGGTCACAAGCCAAAATTCATCGGTATACGCCTTGACAGCGGTGACCTTTCCTACCTGTCCAAGGAAGCAAGAAAGCTTCTGGATGCCGCCGGATTTGAAAACGCCATCATCAGCGCCTCCTCTGACCTGGATGAGTATCTGATCAGGGACTTGAAGCTGCAGGGTGCCAAGATCGATCTCTGGGGTGTCGGAACCAACCTGATCACCTCCAAAGACTGCCCTGCTTTCGGTGGTGTGTATAAGCTTGCCGCAACCTATTCCGAGGAAGGCTACTCTCCGAAAATTAAGCTTTCCGATAACCCGGTCAAGGTGACCAACCCCGGAAACAAACGCCTGCTGCGCATCTACAGCAAGAGGACAGGGAAGATCAAAGCCGACCTGATCGTACTCAACGACGAGACATACGATGCAGCCAATGACCTGATTCTCTTTGATCCGAACGCTCCCTGGAAGAAGATGAAGCTGTTAGGCAACACCTACACCATCCGTGAAATGCTTGTACCAATTTTCATCAACGGCAAGCAGGTTTATGAAACGCCTACAACCGCCCAAATCAAAGCCTACTGCGACGAAGAGCTGGGGACCCTTTGGGCCGAATCCAGACGTCTGGTCAATCCGCAGCCGGTTTATGTGGATTTATCGAAACCACTGTATGATCTGAAGCAAAAATGATGACGGAAAGTTAGCATTTGATATTGTTTATTTTTGGCACTTCATGTATAATGGTTTTATAAAACACTGATTGTAGGACAATTTATTAAACAAACTAGGTTTTTCTCTAAATATGTAATTGCCGCAATTGAACCATCAGTCCAAAACGCCATATATTCAGGAGGGTTAATATGTCAAAACCAGTAGACGCAATGGATACCAGCCGCAGAAAAAGCGGTATACTTTTACATCCGACTTCTTTTCCGGGTCCCTATGGTATCGGTGATCTTGGTGACAATGCTTACCGTTTCATCGATTTCCTGACAGCGACCGACCAGAAACTGTGGCAGGTACTGCCGATCGGACCTACAGGATATGGAGATTCACCATATCAGGCCTTCTCTTCCTTTGCAGGACAACCGTTGATGATCAGTCCTGACAAGCTGGTTGAAATGGGTCTTTTAAGACATGAAGACATCGAATACAGAGAATGGAATCCCGAAATGATCGATTACGGCCCTGTCATCGAATACAAGACTTCCATTTACCGGAAAGCTTTCGAATACTTTGACAACACGGAAGACAAATCCCTGAAGGATGACTACAGGAACTTCTGTACCCGTCAAAGGGAGTGGTTGTCTGACTATGCCCTGTTCATGGCTGTCAAAGACTATCACAGTGGCGTCGTCTGGACCGAATGGGATCCTGAGATCTCTTCACCTACAGATGAAGCCTTGAAGAAATGGAACCGTAAGCTGTCCAAAGAAGTGAAATACTACAAATTCCTGCAATACGTATTCTTCAAGCAATGGTTTGCCCTGAAGGAGTATGCCAACGGTCAGGGCATTTCCATCATCGGCGACATCCCGATTTTTGTTGCCTTTGACAGTGCCGATGTCTGGGCGAACAAAAGCCTTTTCTTCCTTGACACCAAAGGATATCCGACAATCGTAGCCGGAGTGCCGCCGGATTATTTCAGCGCGACCGGGCAGCTTTGGGGCAACCCCCTCTATGACTGGGATGCACACAAGGCGGAAGGATACAGCTGGTGGGCAAAGAGAATCAGCGGCAACCTTAAGCTCGTCGACATCCTTCGCATCGATCACTTCAGAGGCTTTGAAGCGTACTGGGCAGTACCATATGGTGCCGACACGGCAATCAACGGCGAATGGTGCACAGGACCCGGCCACGACCTGTTCTATGCACTGGAAGAGAAACTGGGCAAGGATTTGCCTATCATTGCAGAAGATCTTGGCGTCATCACCGAAGAAGTGGTAGCCTAAGGGATGATTTCCACTTCCCAGGCATGAAAATCCTCCAGTTTGCTTTTGAAACAGTTGAGGAGAACCTCTTCCTGCCTCACAACTTCACGCCGAATTCCATCTGCTACACAGGTACCCATGACAACGACACCACCTTCGGCTGGTATGTGAAGGCTTCTCACGAAAGCCAAGACAGAGTCCGCAGGTACATGAACACCGATGGCATGGATATCACCTGGGACTTCATCCGCGCCTGCTTCGGATCTGTATCTGAGATGGCGGTCGTTCCACTACAGGATATCTTCTCCTATGACAGCTGGGCACGCATGAACACCCCCGGTGTTGCTGCAGGGAACTGGCAATGGAGGTATCAGGACCATATGCTCAACGATCATTTCGGCAATAAGCTGAAGTATGTAACAGATCTCTATGGACGTGGTCCATCATCGAACACCGAAGACAGCGAAGAAGAATAATGCACTGACAAAGGTTGTACGTCAGCAGGTCATCTGCTGACATGCAGCCTTTTTTTATTTGCTTTCATCACGCAATCCTGATATAATAAACTGCTATAACATTTGGAATCAGGTGAAGGTTGAAAGAAACTTTCAACCTTTGGTTTTGTGCATCAAATGGACTAATGAATGCACATGATAATATAGTTAGGAGAAAGCATCGAGAGCATTCCTTCATCCGCTTGATGCATGTTTACAAATTATGCAAAGACTATTGTTTTTTACCATCATACCCATACATTTTCTTCTTGGCCTGCCTTATCTAGGACTGATCTATCTGGTAGGGATTTTTGATTACAGGCGCCGTATCCGTATGGCATACGGCTACAACCGGTTGACCTCCTGGTGGCTCTATACCATTGCAGGAGCCAAGATTGAAGCAGAGGGACTGGAAAATCTCAAGACTGATTCCAACGTCCTGTATGTTTCGAATCATCGAAGCATGCTCGATATACCGCTGATGATCCTTCATTCCAAAGATCCTATCATCTTCATAGGAAAAAGCAGCATCCGCTTTTGGCCATTTATCGGCTGGTGGCTTCATGCCATGGGAGGTCTCTACCTGGACCGCGACAACGCCCGGGAAGGGCTCAAGACCATTCTCGCTGCAATCGAACGCATCAAGGGCGGTGAATCCTGCATCATCTTTCCGGAAGGAACCCGAAGCCAAACACGCGAGATGCTGCCTTTCAAACAGGGCAGTTTGAAACTTGCCTCAAAAACCGGTGTCCCTATCATACCCATTTCGATTCTCGGCACTGCTGATGTTTTTGAGAACAACTTTGTCAATCTGAAGCCCGAAACCGTATACTTCAGCGTCGGCAAACCGATTCATCTGTCAAACCTCAACCCTGAAGACAAGCGCCAGAGCGCAGCATTCGTCCAGAGTGTCATCGATGACATGTATCAAAAACAGCTGAAGAAACGGGATTCAGCCAAACAGGTCAGGCAATAGCATATTAACCATTGCCTAATAACACAATTAATGTTAGAATATTATCAGCAAACCGTTCCTACGGACGGTCACCAAAATACAGGAGGTAGCCCAAATGGCGACGTGGTTACAAGTATTACTCATAGTACTGGTTGTACTGGTTGTTGTCCTCGGTATCCTTTACTTCGTCGGACGACGTCTTCAAAAGAAAGCCGAATCTCAGCAAGGTCTCATCGAACAATCGAAACAGACTGTGTCGATTCTTGTCATAGATAAGAAGAAACTCCGGATGAAAGATTCCAACCTTCCGAAAATGGTTCAAGACCAAGTGCCTGTTTACCTAAAATGGCGTAAAATGCCTTTGGTCAAAGCCAAGATCGGTCCAAAGATCACTACTCTGATGTGTGACGATCGTGTCTTCAAAGACCTTCCACTGAAGAAACTGATTAAGGTCGATTTGGCAGGTATGTACATCGTTGGAATCAAGAGCAATCCAAAGCCCAAAAAAGGTACCAAGAGCAGTCAAGCGGTACCGGAGAAGAAATCCTTCTTGGACAACATCAAGGATCGTTTTTCTTCCATTGGCAAAAAAAATAACCAGTATTTAAAGAGCTGCTTCATGCATTTGAAGCAGCTCTTTTTATGTCTTTTCGTTTGTTGTTGGGAATTGTGTAACAAAAACGAAAAGGCTCTTTGTGTGGTGATTATAAGACGGTCGAAAACGGTGGCATATCCGACACTGGGCGCGCGGGGCACAGATTGGATTTGGAACCGTTTTCATCTATCTTGGTTCAGCACAAAGACGAATGTTCATAGTATCAGCACAATCGCTGACTCCGCCTCATGATATGAATAGGCAGCTTCAATGAACGGGCTGATTTAAAGGATTGGATGTCGGTGCTGCTCTAAACAGACGGCAAGTCCAACTGGCAGCGAATACAAGCAACCTGTCTTTGCAGTTGAGGAAGAGTCAGCTTTTGCTTATGACCATCAATTTTTCGGCCAATGAAGTCATGCATTTGCGGCCTTTTATACACAAAGAAACCGGGTGCATGCTGCCTGAAATGGGAACCCTGGTCCCTGATCAAACGGGACTTCCGTCTGGGAATTTCATTCTCGGACGGAAGTCCCGTTTGATCAGGGTCATGTAATCCCATCAGGCAGTATGCATCCGGTTTCGCACGTCTTAGAAAACCAAATTCATTCTTCCTTATACCGACAACTTGAACCTTGCCACGCAAAAGCTCACGATGACGATTATTTCAGTGTCGCTCCCACAAATTCCTTGAACAGAGGATGGACCCTGTTCGGTCTCGACTTGAACTCAGGATGGAACTGAACACCGATGAACCATGGGTGGTCTTCAACTTCCACCATCTCAACGAGACGTTCGTCCGGAGATACTCCGGTAATCTTGAGTCCGGCATCTGTGAGTTGTTCCCTATACTCGTTATTGTATTCATAACGATGTCTGTGTCTCTCATAAATCAGGATATCCTTATAGGCTTCAATGGCCTTTGATCCCATCGCCACCTTGCAGGGATACGCACCAAGACGCATGGTTCCACCGAGCTCATCGATATCCTTCTGCTCCGGCATCAGGTCAATGACCGGATATCTTGTTTCCGGATCCAGTTCGGAACTGTGGGCTCCTTCAAGACCGACAACATTTCTCGCATATTCGATAACTGCAACCTGCATACCGAGGCAGATACCGAAGTACGGAATCTTCTTGGTCCTTGCAAATTCAACAGCGTTGATCTTTCCTTCTATACCTCTGTCTCCAAATCCGCCAGGGACGAGGATTCCATCAACATCGCCGAGTTCGCTTTCGATGTTGTTCTCATCAAGGAATTCAGAATTCACCCACTTGATGTCCACATTGGTCCCGTGATGGATACCTGCATGCTTCAGGGATTCAACGATGGAGATATAGGCATCATGGAGTTCGACGTATTTCCCAACAAGAGCTATTTTCGTATGACGGTTGTCAAGATGCTTCTCCCTGTCCACCATAGCGATCCACTCGCTATGGTCCGGCTCTGAACACTCGATATCCAGTTTTCGGCAAGCCACTTCGGCAAGGCCTTCTTTTTCAAGCATCAACGGCACTTCATACAGCGTTTCCGCATCCAGGTTCTGGATGACACAGTCCTTGTCCACATTGCAGAACAGCGCCATCTTGTCACGCATTTCCTTTGAAATCTCATACTCACTTCTGCAAACAAGAATATCCGGCTGAATACCCAAAGACCTCAGCTCCTTGACGGAGTGCTGGGTAGGCTTCGTCTTCATTTCCTGTGATTTTCTAAGGTAAGGAATCAATGTGACGTGGATATACAGCACATTCTCTTTACCCACTTCAGATGCCACCTGACGGATGGCTTCAAGAAACGGCAAGCTTTCAATGTCACCGACCGTACCGCCGATTTCAGTAAAAACAATATCCGATTGGTTTGACTTACCGACACGGTATACCCTTTCCTTGATGGTGTTGGTGATATGCGGGATGACCTGAACGGTAGCACCGAGATATTCACCTTTTCTTTCCTTATTTAATACCGACCAGTAAATCTTACCTGTTGTGATGTTACTGTACTGAGTCAGATTCTCGTCGATGAAACGCTCATAGTGTCCGAGGTCAAGGTCTGTCTCAGCACCGTCTTCCGTCACAAAACCTCACCGTGTTGATAAGGACTCATTGTTCCCGGGTCAATGTTGATATAGGGGTCGAATTTTTGGATAGTAACCTTGTAACCACGATTTTTTAACAATCGACCGAGTGACGCAGCCGTGATTCCTTTTCCCAGTCCGGAAACCACACCACCCGTAACAAAAATATACTTTGTTTGCATAATTGCTTACCATGTCCTTTCATCAAATAAGGTGTCCAACGGATTATCTCCATATAACTATGCAATGGGATAAGCCCTTGGACTTATCCCTTGCGATTATTTTTATACAACTTCTATATTTTAAGTTTCCAAGCCTCGAAAGTCAAGCCTTTTTCACAATTCTTCAATGATACATATGAAATTCATGCATCCGATTCCTATTTTTGTGAATCTTCGACAATCCAATCTGCCGCTGCCTTCAGCTGGAGGTCATTGCTTTGAACGGCAAGGTGATACTCCGTATTCAGCCGGGCTTGGGTCGTGTAATCACAAACACCGTATGGATACAGTCCTGTAGCTTGCTGGAACTTCCAGACAGCCCTGTAAGTCTCGCCGTCGTACTTCCCGTCCGGCTCCCCGTCAAAGTAACCCAGGAATTTCAGAATACCTTCCACATTGACGATTTGCTCATCCTCATCACCGGCATAAAAACGCCTATCTGAATAGACGTATTCAGGCACATCCACAATCTGTTCAGGAACGACGCCAATGCCGTTGATCTTCATTCCATTCGGAGAGAAAAACTCCTGTGTTGTCAGTTTGAGAGGTATTCATCACCCAGACGATAGATGTTCTGGCAACACCTTTGCCATAGGTCGTTTCACCGATAACCACACCGGCTTTCCTATCCTTGATGGCCGCTGCGAATATCTCTGTCGCGGACGCACTGTTCCCGTCCACAACAAGGACCACTGTGAAGGGAGATTTTGCAAGTGCTGACTTATAGGTCGTGCTGCCGCCTTCCTTGTCATAAAGGATCACAACTGGACCTTCAGCAACAAGAGCCTTCAGCATATTGACCGCTGTCATCAGATAACCGCCTCCGTTATCCCTCATGTCAAGGACGAGATACTTGATACCTTCTGCCTTGAATGTATCGATTTTCTTCGCCATATCCTCGTCGGTATCCTTGGCAAAACTTGACACTCTCAGAGCCGCCACCTTCTCCGCAAGGGCTTCATCCAAACCGTATTCGGATGTGAATTCCTCGATTTCCATTACCGTAGGTATGGTAATCTTCCTTCGTTCCATCTCATAGGTGAAATAGGATCCGCCGCGTTTGAACTCGATGGTCACATATGTGCCTTTTCACCTACGATTTTTCGACCAGCGTGTTCAATCGTACTCGGTGGCCTCTACCCCGTTGACTTTGTAGATGATATCGTTGACCTGAATATCAGCATCATACGCTGCTCCGCCCTCGAACACTTCCGTGATTACAACCTGGCCGTAACGTACTTCAAGACGCACACCTATTCCCACATATTCGTTGGATAGGGAATCAAGAAACGTCTGGGCATCGACATCATCATAGAATACGGAATACTTGTCAAGAACCGAAGTCATTCCCTCGAGGGCAGCTTCGAAAATCTCTTCTTCCGATATGTCCGAACCGGAATAGGACTCCATGATCAGGTCCCTGAGCTGTTCGATCTCATCGAGATAGTCTTCGGTATCCTTAGCCAAAAGGGGCACTCCGGAAGTCATCATCAGCATTAGGGTGAGTATTGAAGCAATCGTTATTTTCATCAGTCGTTTCATATTAAGCCTCCATCTTTGGTCAACTGTCATTTGACTCATTTTTTTTCATTATATCACAAATCTTCAGTGTTTTTTTGTATTTCACTCAGTCCAAAACATGAATTTCCCGCAAATAATGATGGCAATTCCATGAAATAAGTGTATAATGGTCTTTGGACTGACGATACGCACCTCATTTCAAAGGAGTCAATATGGGATACATCAATAATTTGAGAAAACATGTGGGACACGCACCACTCATCATGGTAGGTTCGGGCGTCCTTCTCTACGATAAAAACAAGGGCTTCATGCTCCAGCTTCGTGCAGACAACCATCTGTGGGGGCTGCCGGGCGGCGCTTTGGAACTTGGTGAAGAACTTGAAGCTGCAGCCAGACGGGAGCTGTTCGAGGAAACCGGTCTGACCGCTCACAGCCTTCGACTTTTGAATGTCTTTTCAGGAGAACAGATGTACAACAAATATCCCAACGGAGACGTTGTCTACAATGTGGCAAACGTCTACCTTTGTGACCATTACAGCGGCGAACTCAACATCGATCCGGAAGAAACCGAAGAGGTCCGCTTCTTTACCTTGGATGGTTTCCCTGATGATGTGAATGTGAATCCTCCTGACAGGGCAGTTCTTCAGTGGCTGAGAGAGAATTTTAAGGAGTAATTTATGGAAGACAATGTTAGAATCAAAGTCATCGGTATCCAGAAAGATATGGGAGATGACGAGACCATCGAACTTCACACTACAGGAAATGGTATCAGAAAACGGCAAAGATTATATCATCTATACCGACCATGAACTGGTAGAATCCGTTGAAACCAGAACCCGCGTCACCATTGCTGACGAACAGGTTCCATCATACGCAGCGGCGGCACCAATACACACATGATCTTTGAAGCCGGCATCAGGCATATCATCCCATACGAAACCCCCTTTGGGCTGCTGGAAATGGTCTCATCCACCAAGTCCATCGACACCATAAAGGATAACGACCATATCGAACTCAAGGTCACCTATCACCTTGAAGTCAACAATACGGATATGGGAACGAACGTATTTCATATGAAAGCAACCCGGCTTTAGCCGAGTATTGAATCCTGCCCCAACGGGCAGGATTTTTTTGTTTCATAGGAAATTCCTTTGGAATTTCCTATGAAACAAAAGCGTTCCACTATGGAAGCACATATGTGTAATGAAGATGTCACTCCGTGACCTCATTCAGCGCGGCAAAGCTGCCAAGTCCCTCATGAATGAGGGATTAGGGAGTTGATGTGGACTTGTCCACTTTGTACTTATCCCAACTGCTGCCCTGAGAGGAACCTTTTATCCCTTTAGCACGTCAAAGAAGCAAACGCGTTGAACAGACAGGACCTGCAGAACACTGCCATAGAGATAGGAAAGAAGGGATAAAACATGAAAAAGAGGATAGAGCATTACATGACCGTCACCATATGTCTGCTTCTTGTCACAGTACTGATCATCAGCGGCTGTGGTTCAAAAGACGACTCCGCCCGCGAGGCAGATTCAGAGGATTTTTTCAGCAATAACAGCGACTCTCAGTTATTAGAGAATCCCCGCGAAGAAGCGAAGACCGAACATTCCTCACCCTCAACTGCTGATGAAAACGATGAAGGTTTCTTTACCGGTTCCGATTCGGAAAAGGGATTGACTTACTTCGGCGAAAGAGGTAAGGAAGAATCGTTTACGATGGATGACTACGATATGTCCATCCTGAATCCACTATCCACCTTTTCCGTAGACGTGGATACCGCCGGCTACGCCATCGTCCGCAACAGCCTGAAGAACGGATATCTGCCATCCTACGGCGACATCCGCATCGAAGAGATGGTCAACTACTTTGACTACAACTACGAACGCCCGACCAATACCCCATTCAAAATCATCACCGAACTCGGCGAATGTCCATGGAACGAGGAATACGTCATCGCCAGCATCGCTCTCAACGGCATGGATGTCGACCTCGATGACCGTGAACCCACAAACCTCGTGTTTCTTCTGGATGTCTCCGGTTCCATGAACGACGAGGACAAACTCCCGCTGCTCAAGGAATCCTTCAAGATGCTGGTCAATGAACTGAACGAAGACGACCGGGTATCCATCGTTGTCTATGCAGGCGCTTCAGGAGTCATCCTTGAAGGCGCAAGAGGCGATGACAAAAGAGAAATCCTCCGGGCGATCGACCGGCTGGAAGCCGGCGGTTCCACGGCAGGCAGCGAAGGCATCCAACTGGCATATGAGATCGCCAGGGACTATTATATAAGAAATGGCAACAATCGCGTCATCCTGGCCACTGACGGCGATTTCAACGTCGGACTCACCTCAGAACGTGAACTCCTCCGCTTCATCGAGAAAAAGCGCGAGGAAGGCATATTTCTGAGTGCACTGGGTTTCGGTGAGAATGGCCGCAATTTTGATACCATGGAACTGCTTGCCGACAACGGCAACGGTCATTTCGCTTATATCGATTCGGAAAAAGAGGCCAAAAAGGTACTCACCGAAGAACTTGGCGGCACCCTGTACACCATAGCAAAAGACGTCAAGATTCAGGTGGAATTCAATCCGACAGTGGTTCAGGAATACGCCCTTATCGGCTATGACAACCGCCGTCTCGAAGACCATGAATTCGATGATGACCGGGTGGATGCCGGAGATATCGGTGCCGGCCATCAGGTTACAGCCCTCTACATGCTCCGCCTTACAGACGGGGTGACAGGCTCCACTTCAGGGTTGCGATATCAGAAAACAACCACCGTAAAAAGAACAATCGATGATGAAGTGATGTATGTGAAACTCCGGTACAAAGAACCTGATTCAGACCGGAGCCGGCTGGTGGAAGGCATCGTCTACAACGAAATTTCCCGACGTCCTTCCGATGATTTCGGTTTCGCCTGCGCCGTCGCCGAATTCGGACTCGCCCTCCGCGGTGAATTCGACTACGACAGTGGTGACTATGATGACCTTCATGACCTTGCTCTGGACTATGTCATCGATGATCCGGATGCCTATAAAATCGAATTCATTGAATTGATTTCACGGGCGGCTGATTTGCAGTAGCTCGTGATTGTCGGCGACTGCGCGGCAAGGGAATTAAGATGACTTCTTTGTGAGGTATATATAAGACAGTGGAAAACGGTAGCATATCCGCAAAGACGTCAGTTCAACTTCTGCTGCACAATCGCCGACTGTTCCTCGCTCCGGTGATTGGTTGCTTTGAACTTTGGCCAGCTTGTGATGGTTGCTTTTCAGATGTACTGAATTTATGAGCCAAGTAGTAATAAAAATAATGCGAATGAAAAGGACGATGTATGATAACGGAACTGTCTCCGTACCACGCATCGTCATTCTTGTATTCAGCATCATTACATGTTCACTGGTTTCTGAAAGCAGTACATCCCAAAAGCCGGTTTCTCAGGCTGACCAGATACTGAAGCTCTCTCCCGTAAAGTGAGGCTGATGGCGACAGGTGCCGGATGCTGCAGGTGTTGATGGCGGGATTTTGGATCACATCTTAGCTGCACTTGGCGTGAATGTTGTGCTGAACCGTTCGTTCGGTTGTTTTCCGGAAGGAAAACTTTCTCTGACAAAGCTAAATCGTGCACGAAGCTCGGCGATGAAAACCTTGCCAAGAAATTCAAGGCAAGGTTTTTAGCTTTAGGTTCTGTGCAAGATTCACGGTTAGTGCAGCTTGGATGTTCAGCCTCAGCCCGACATCAATTCCTGCAGCAGTCCGGTGCCGTCCCCATCACCCGAGCGCCCTATCACCTTAACAATAGTCGACTTGAGTCTTACACTATGCAAAATTAACAATTTACACGAACGTACGTTCGTGCTATAATTAAAGTAGGAAATCCCCCTTTGGGTCGGATTTGGATTGCGTAAATTTAGATTGATTGGGGTTAAGAGTTGCATGACACTTGCAAGGAGTTTTTGTTATGAAAGAATCAAGAGTTATCTTTCATCTGGATGTGAATTCGGCATATTTGAGCTGGACTGCCGCCTATAGGCTGGAACAGGGTTATCCCATCGACCTTCGGACCATTCCGTCCGTCATTGGAGGGGATGAACTGTCACGCCACGGCATCGTTCTGGCTAAATCCATTCCCGCCAAAAAGTATGGTATCAAGACCGGAAACCCTTTAAGGCTCGCAAAGGAACAGTGCCCGAATCTTACGATTGTTCCGCCGGACTATAACCTTTATCAGAAAGCCAGCAAGGCCATGGTTGCGATATTGAAGGAATACTCTCCCCATGTGCAGCAGTTCAGCGTGGACGAGTGTTTTCTCGACTATACCAGTATGGAACACCTTTTCGGTTCTCCCCTTGATGCCGCATATGCAATCAAAGAGCGAATCCGGAACGAACTGGGATTCACCATCAACATCGGCATTTCCGTCAATAAGCTTCTGGCCAAAATGGCTTCGGATTTCAAGAAACCGGACAGGGTACACACCCTTTATCCTGAAGAAATCGCCGAGAAGATGTGGCCTTTGCCGGTCAGCGACCTCTTCATGGTAGGACGTCAAACCGCCAGGAAGCTCCATAAACTGGGAATTCTGACCATCGGCGACCTGGCGAACACCAATCTCGAGACCTTGACCACCCACTTCAAGAGTTTTGGCATCATGATTCATCAGTACGCCAACGGCATCGATTCCGCCACCGTCAAGACCTCAAACTTCGAAGTGGTCAAAGGCATCGGCAACTCCACCACCATACGCTTCGATGTAAGGGACAGGAACGAGGCCCATCTGGTACTCCTTTCCCTTTGCGAAAGCGTGGGGATGCGACTTCGCCAAGGCAATTACTGCACCGGCCTTGTCAGCGTCATGATTGTCACCAATGAGTTCAGCGCCATGGGGCATCAACGCAAACTGGATGTGGCCACCGACTCCACCACTTATATCCATGCCATTGCCAAGGAACTCTTCGATGAACTTTGGGATGGCACACCCATACGCAAACTGGGGGTTCGGGTCACCGACCTGCAGGACAGCACCTATTTTCAGCAGTCCCTGCTGATACAGTTTGATTTTGACAAACAGAGGAAGATTGATACCTGCATCGACGAACTTCGTACACGATACGGCAAGAAAGCCATTCAACGGGCTTCTTTCCTTCACTCCGGCCTGGCGCCCGTCACCGGCGGCATTGGAGAAGACGGCTACCCCGTCATGACGAGTATATTATAACGAACAAAAGACTCGTTTCACGAGTCTGGTTCCGCTTCCAGCGGATTGTTCCGGATGTCGACGGAAAGTTCTTCGATAGAGAACTTTCTAGGTAAAAATAAAAACAGCCCCATCGGCTGTTTAAGAAAAATTTGGAAGTGATACCTATGAAAACAATAGCAAAACCGATACAAATGATCAGCTGGACAGAAGAAGACGGCAGGATCCATCCTCTAAGATTCAAAATCGAGAACAAGGAAGGCACCCGCCATGTCTATAAAATTGAAAAAATATATACCAGCGACCTGGAAAAGATCGCTGGCAATAGAATTTATAAATTCACTTGTGAAATCAATTTGGGCGGCACCAACCGCATCTGCGAACTCCGCTATGAGTTGGACACCTGCCGCTGGAACCTGTTCAAGCTATAGAGCTTCTACACCCTCTTCACCGGTCCTGACCTTGATGACGTTCTCCACCGGATAGATGAAGATCTTTCCGTCACCGATTTCACCGGTATACAGCACTTTTTTAGCCGTTTCAACCACTTTTTCCACGGGAACTTCACATACGACAATCTCAAACTTCACTTTCGGAAGCAGGTTGATCTCATAAGGAACTCCACGATACATGTGTGTGCTTCCTTTTTGCATGCCGCATCCGAGTACGTGGCTGACCGTCATACCGGTAATGCCAATTTCATTCATGGCATTTTTAAGGTCTTCCAATTGTGCCGGTCTGGTGATAATGTCAATCTTTGTCATTTTATCCATTACAAATCCTCCTTATATATCTAAAGAATATGATATGCTTTCGTATATTACTTATTATTATAGAGATTTCATATCCATATGCAACCCTTTAATCGAAACCGCTGCATATTTTGCGAACTCACCATATCAGGTCACGAATATCACTCAAATCCTATAAGTCCATATAAGCGGAAATACCATGTTCGATCGTATCCAAACCGTTGACTTCCATATGCTCCTCGACACGGAGACCGTGCAATTTCCCGATGATGAAGAATGTCACAAAAGCCATTCCCCCTGCAGCTGCCGCTACGATAAGCACACCTGCAATCTGTGACAGCAGCTGACCAAAGCCGCCCCCGTAGAAAAGACCGTTATCCGTACTGAACAATCCGATCATAATCGTACCGAAGATACCACAGATACCATGAACGGAAATAGCACCGACAGGATCGTCGATCTTCAGTTTCTGATCGAAGAACTCAACGGAATAAATCATCAGGATACCACTGATTAAACCGATAATGATAGCTCCGAAAAATGAAATCTCATTGGCTCCTGCCGTAATTCCGACGAGACCAGCTAGAGCGCCGTTCAGTGTCAAACCTGCGTCAGGCTTTCCATAACGTATTTCACTGAAAATCAATGATGCCACTGTAGCCGCAGAACCACTAAGCAATGTAGTAATCGCCGCATGAACGGTTACCGGAGATGTAATATCCAAAGTTGAGCCAGGGTTAAATCCAAACCAGCCGAACCACAGGATCAGTACACCAAGTGCACCAAGAGGTATATTGTGTCCCGGAATCGCGTAAGCTTTGCCTTTTCGGTATTTTCCTTTTCTAGCTCCAACCATCTTGGCACCGACGACTGCACAGAAACCACCGACAGCATGTACTGCAGTTCCACCTGCAAAATCCTTGAATCCGATAACAGATGAGAGGAAACCGCCTCCCCAAATCCAGTGACCGATCAAAGGGTAGATGAGAACAGTCGCTACAACAACGAAAATGACATAGGATGAAAACTTCGTTCTTTCAGCCATTGCACCGGAAACAATCGTTGCGCATGTTGCAGCAAAAATCGCCTGGAAGAAGAAGAATGCATTGAAAGAGATACCTGCAGTCTCTTCAGGAGCTCCTGCCAATACAAAAAGGTCAGTTCCGACAATACCTCCCAAGTCCGTTCCGTACATCAAACCGTATCCGACGATGAAATAACAAAGCACACCGACAGACACAGTTACAAAGTTCTTCATGATAATGTTAACCGCGTTCTTTGATTGTGTGAAGCCAACTTCGACCATCGCAAAACCTGCATGCATTAAAAATACAAGTACGCTCGCCAAAAATACCCACATTGTGTTTAAGATGAAATTTTCCATGAGTTTTCCTCCAATAAAAGTTATAGTATTATTCTTAAAAGATTGCCCGTTTCTCAGATGAATTTCAAATGTCTGCCCTTGAACAATGATGTGCAGATTCATATTAAAACCTAAAAAAAACGCAAAAAAGCCCATAAACGTTACTTATAACGTCTATAGACCTCTTCGTCTAATTGCACATGAATAGATATACATTCACAAAATTCACCCTTGAATTTATAATTATTATATCGAAAGATTCATCCCATGTCAATGCTTTTTTGCAATATTTGAATTACTCTCTTGCATTTTTCTTTGTATGCCATTTATGCCAAAATCTCGAAACCCTCTAAAACAGCTAGTTTTTAGCAACTTCCACATTGATGCGGCGTCCTTTTATTCTCTTATCCTTCAAGTTTCGAATTATTTTATTCACATTGTTGTCTTCCACATCCACAAAAGAAAACTTGTCATACATATCGATGGCTCCGATACTGCGGCCGTTGACTCCACATTCGCCGGTGATGGCGCCCAGCAGATCTTTAACCGTAGCCTTATGGGCCTTCCCGACACTCAAGAAGAGTCTTGTCTGACCATGTCCCCTTCTCGATTGAGCTTTATCATGAACGCTCGGTCCACGTGATTCTCTTCTTCCATCATCGCGTCCGCGGCCTCTGCCAACTCTATCCCTGGCTCCGCGATCTCTAGCTCCCTTAAGGAAGTTGTGGTCATTCAAGTCTGTGTCTTCAATCATTTCATGAAGGGTCAGCGCATCCTTAAGCAGGGATGCCGCCAACAGTTCAACACTGTAGCCTTTAGCCTCTATCTTATGGATAACCGGTTCGTAATGGTCAAGGACATCCTGATTCATGGACTCCATCAAGTCATCGATAAATTTCTCCATCTTACGCTCATTGACTTCTGAAACGGAAGGAACAGCAATCTTATTAATCTTCTTCTTGATATAATGCTCAATCGAATGGAGACGAACCCTGTCCCTATAAGATGCAAGGGTTATCGATTCACCAGGTTTTCCCGCACGTCCGCTACGGCCAATCCTATGGACATAATAGTCTTCCTTTTCTGGCACATCATAGTTGATGATCAGATCCACATTCTGGATATCGAGCCCCCTGGCAGCGACATCCGTAGCAACAAGAACGCTGAGTACACCTGCGTTGAACTTATGCAAAACAGCCAGTCTCAGTTCCTGCTTCAGATCGCCGTGAATCTTGTCTGACCAGTTTCCGTTCGCCTGCAGCGCATCGGTGATTTCATCCACCATTCTCTTCGTATTGCAAAAAACAATGCATCTTTCCGGCGCTTTAGCATCCAACAGCCTAAACAGTGCTTCGTTTTTATATTTTGCCTTGACTGCACAGTACTGCTGAATAACCGTACTGGTCGTCAGGCCTTTGGATTTGATCTTGATGTTATTTGGTTCATTCAGGTATTTTTTTGCCAATTCAACAATCGGTTTTGGCATCGTCGCAGAAAACATGATTTTCTGCGCTTCACCTTCCACGCTTCCCAGAATCAGTTCGATATCTTCCCTGAAGCCCATCTTGAGCATTTCATCGGCCTCATCCAGGATGGCCGTATGCAGTTCATCAAACGGATAGTTTTACGGTTCATATGATCCATCAGGCGGCCCGGTGTTCCTACGATGACGTTAGCTCCCTTTTTCAGAGCCGTAATCTGCTTGTAGATCGGTTCTCCACCATATACAGCCACCGTCTTGATTCCTGTCATGTACTTGGATATTTTCCTGAACTCTCCCGCAACCTGTACGGAAAGCTCTCTAGTCGGGCACAGAATCAGCACCTGTGGTTTTTTTATGCTTGTATCAATCTTGTCAAGGACCGGAATCGTAAAGGCTGCAGTCTTACCTGTTCCCGTCTGGGACTGCCCGATGACGTCTCTGCCTTCCCGGATAAACTCGATACTTTTTTCCTGTATCTCTGTGGGAGTCTCGAATCCCATATCACTGATCGCTCTCAAGATGCTGCTGTTGCTAATTAAACTTTCAAAACTCATTCTATACTTCCTATTCTAATCTTCGGTTATATCTTCATCACTGCGATGACGATACTCACTGACGGCTGTATCCCATTCTCTCTTAAGGGATACCCACTGACGGCAATCCGTTTATTATAGCACGCCTGCATGCTTTACACAACGAAAGAAGCCACAAAGAATCGACGGTATTTTAGGATGAATACCTGAATCCTTTGTGGCTATTTGACAGTTTCTTCCTTATCATACGCTTATTACCGTTTATACAACTGCTTTTTATCAGTAAATGACATATCCAGCTGTCTGCCCAGGTATGCTCAGTGCCATCATCGGCGATGAAAGAACATTGATCGTTTCACCTTCCACTATGTCTTTTTGGAACACGGTAAAATCACTGTTGGTATGGATGATTGTCTGGTCACCGATACTTTTACTGATTTCATGAGTCGAGAGGATGATTCTTGCATTCCCAGTCTCATCATAATCTACAATTTGGACAAATCCGGTGTGGACCGCCATCGCATCCTGATTGAAATCACATCATTGCTGTCAATGACCATACTCTCATCAAGGATCAGCCAGAAGAACTCAACCGGTACCATCGTTCTCCCCATCGTGACATAGGGTGCACCCGATAGCTCTATCGGAGCCATCTTGTTCTTGAAGTAAAAATTCTTCCCAAGATACACTGTCGTGAATCCGGCTCCATCAATGATATCTATCGAACGGTTTTCCTGATTCCAGACAATTTCATAACCGAGCTTTTCAAGCGTATGCCTCAGCGGCAAGTACAACACACCATCTTTCACCTGTGATTTCGTATCAAAATCGATTTCCTCTTCCAACACTTTAACCGCACATCCACTGAAGCCTGCATTCCTCATTGCACCTATCAATTCTGGAGCAATGCCATGATCCATGATCTCTTCAGATATCAAGACAGGTTCAGCCGATTCCTCTTCATCCGAATACAACACTGGCACTGCACTTACTTCCTCCTTATGCATCACCTGTTTAGGCTTCACCTCTTCTGCCATAACATTACCGCTGAATCCCATTGCCATCAATAATAACATCGCCAATAATCGTTTCATTTTTTCCTCCGTTAATACTAAGTCTCATCAAAATTGCTTAGCGTCGCCCGAAATCCACATATCCATGATATCCTTATTGAATTTCAAAACTCATCTAACATTGCTTACATATTAATAGACGTATATAAAATCAAAAGGTTCCAACTTTGAAAAATTTCTTTCAAAAAGTTGAAACCTCTTCCATTCGTTCCATATGATGCTGTTCAATATGCTACTGCCCTATCTGACAAATACGTATTTCGATTCGGATGACAGTTCCGCATCGAACTTATAACCACCCACGTCAAAATTCTTCATTTTCTCAGGCTCATCGATGCAGTTTTCAATCAGATAGTTCAGCATCCATCCTCTTGCCTGCTTGGAGTGATAGGCGATGGCCTTCTTCTTTCCACTGACTGTCTGAAGAAATTCCACCTGGAGTTTGTTGCCTTTGACCATCTTGGAGAATTCCTTGGATGCAAGGTCGATAATCAGATTCTCATCCGCGAACCACGCTTCACAATCATCCTTCCAGAAGGAGTATAGGCTCACGTTCAAAAGTGAAACCTTCATGTCCAAACGGTATGGATTGATATCAAAGAAAGACGGAACAGGTCCGTAGAGAGCTGACAGTACCATCAAATGCTCCGCCATGTATTCAAACTGTTCCTCGTGATAGAAATCCACTTCAATTTCCTTAAAACAGTACCTGTATAACTGAATACCGCTGGTCCGGTAATATTATCATCAAAATGCTCATACTGATCGATGGCCGATTCCAAAAGCTTCCCTTTGATCTTCATTTTCTTCGCCAGCGTTTCCTCATCCGTTTCACGAATTCGTTTTGACCAATGTGGCTGTCTTTGCTTTCTGAACATCCATTCTTTTTTTCTCAACATCTGTCAGGTTCTGATATTCTCTTGAAAACCTTCTATTCTCAAGAGGCTGAAAATGCTGTGTCTTGCTTGGTGATACGATTATCTTCATAAAAATTTACTCATTTCTTCATTGGTTTCTTTGAGGAACGACTCAATTCTGTTCAAGTCATCCTCAACATAGTTCTTTATATTCCCGTAAAGGGCGCAGTATAATTCCCGATTCAGGTGTTCCTTATGTTCGAAGGCAACCTTCCCCTTTGACGTCAGACTAAAATGACCTCTTTGTCATTGCCTTCTTTCTTGCCCTTCCAGATCATCTTTTTATCGAGGAGCTTCTTCACGAACCGCGATGTCCCACTCTTTGAAATCTCGAGGTCCCTTGCTATTCCTGTCAGGTTAATGCTTCCTGCAGTACCGATGACCATAAGGGTATCAATTTCCGAATTGTACAGCAACTCATCAGTGCCATAGCTTTTCGGCTGCTTTTCAATCTCATTGAACAGATTGACGGATTGCAGCAGCAATCCTATGATTTTAGCACGCCTATCCATAACCTCCTCCTACAAACCGATGGAGTCAGAGATTTTTTTCATCCCCAAGATACATTCCTGGATGACTTCTTGAATCGTCATTCCCAGATTTTGTGCACCCTTTAGAATCAGCTCCCTATCCACACCTGCTGCGAATGACTTCGTCTTCCACTTCTTCATGACGGATTTCACTTTCAGGTCCGATACGCTCTTGCTCGGACGCATCAGCGCTGTCGCTGTAATCAGGCCCGACAGTTCATCAATGGTGTAGAGCACCTTCTCCAGATCGGTCTGCGGTTCCACGTCCGTGCATACTTCATAGCCATGGCTTTGCATCGCGCGTACGGCCTCCTCCGGGAATCCACTGTCCGTCAGTATTTCCACTGCTTTGACACAGTGTTCTTCAGGGTATTTTTCATAATCTATATCATGAATCAAACCGATGATACCCCACTCTTCTTCATTCTGATTCTCATACAATCCGCAAAAATGACGCATAATCCCTTCAACCGTCAGCGCATGCTTGATCAGACTTTCGCTTTTGTTATATTCACATAGCAACTCATAAGCTTGCTCTCTTGATGGTAAGTTATTCATCCGTTCGCTCTCCTCTCTGTCAATCCATCTATCGCCGTCAAAAATGTCTGCATATAGAGTAGCATTTTTTTGGGGGGATTTTCAATAGTCGGCTTTGTGGGGGAGGATTTGGTGCTCGGGTGGTGGGGACGGTGCCTGCTGCTGCAGGTGTTGATGGCGGGGTTTTGGATCACATCTTAGCTGCACTTGGCGTGAATGTTGTGCTGAACCGTTCGTTCGGTTGTTTTCCGGAAGGAAAACATTCCCTGACAAAGCTAAATCGTGCACGAAGCTCGGCGAAAATAAACCTTGCCAAGAAATTCAAGGCAAGGTTTTTAGCTTTAGGTTCAGTGCAAGATTCACGGTTAGTGCAGCTTGGATGTTCAGCCTCAGCCCGACATCAATTCCTGCAGCAGCCGATACCGTCCCCACCACCCGAGCGCCCTATTATCATAAAAGCCGGCAACGCAATAAGGACCGCCTCAAAAAGAGACGGTCCCGAGAAATTATTCAGTCACCAACTCATATCCCGCATTGGTCCAGCCGATAGGCGCGTTGGCTCCTACACCGGCTCCACCGTTGAGGGATACGGCATCGTAACCCAACAGTTTCAAAGCTGCAGTCGTCTGTCCCGCTGTTTGGCCTGAATAGCAGTAAACAACGACTTTCTTATTCTTGGGAATGCCTGCAATACCAGCAAGCTGGTCTGCACCGAATGGTGCATTGATGGCACCTTTGATGTGACCTTCAGCAAACGCGTCGGCCTGTCTGATGGAAAGAAGTGTGAAATCTTCATCCATCTCAATCATAGTCGCCAGGTTATCTTCACTGATCTTGTAGTTCTTGAATTGTGTTTCCTTTACATCTGCAAGACCCGCATAGTATGCATCCATAGTTTCCTGTACTTCAGCAGCTATGTCATAAGTCTCCGTTCCGAACTCATTGACAGTCGTCTCTGTAACAGCATCCACACCGTCAACTTTGGAGATACCGAAATTCCATCCCAAATTGACGCTTCTTGCATTGATTCCGGCAATATTGAGTGTAGCAACTGCCTGACCTGCTGTTTGGCCTGAGTAGCAGTAGATGAACACTTCCTTATCCTGTGGAATCTTATTCAGGTTCTCGCTGATGGCCGTTCCCCAAGGTACGTTGATGGCGCCTTTGATATGACCTTCAGCATAGGCATCAGGCTGACGTATGTCAAGTACGACCATGTCATCACCAGCGGCAGCTTTATCGACGAAGTCCTGCTGACCGATCTTGTAGATATGGTCCGGTATATTTGCAAAATACTCAAGTACACCATTGTATACCGCAGAACTACTTACTACCGTATATCCTTTGTTGGTCCATCCGAGAGGAGCATTGGCGCCGACGCCCAAACCGCCGTTGAGGGATACGGCATCATAACCCAAAAGCTTCATGACTGCAACTGTCTGACCTGCAGTCTGACCGGAATAGCAGTAGACGACAACCTTCTTGTCTTTTGGCACGTTGCCGAGGTTATCCGCCAATGAACTGCTGTATGGTACGTTTTCAGCACCTTCGATATGGGCTTTACCAAAATCCTCTGCTGATCTGATGGAAAGAAGATAGAAGTCTTCACCTTCAGTCATCATCGCATTCAGATTGTCTTCGCTTATCTTGTAGTTCTTAAACTTTGTTTCCTTAACATCTGCAAGGCCTGCATAGTATGCGTCCATGACTTCCTGTACATTGGCCGCGACATCGTATGTCTCTGATCCGAATGCATTGACGGCCGTCTCAGTGACCGCATCCACACCGTCAACTTTGGAGATACCGAAATTCCATCCCAGGTTGACGCTTCTTGCATTGATTCCGGCGATATTGAGTGTAGCGACTGCCTGTCCGGCTGTCTGGCCAGAGTAGCAGTAGATGAACACTTCCTTGTCCTGCGCAATCTTGTTCAGGTTCTCGCTGATGGCTGTTCCCCAAGGTACGTTGATGGCACCTTTGATATGCCCTTCGGCATAAGCATCTGGCTGACGTATGTCAAGTATGACCATGTCATCACCGGCTGCAACTTTATCGACGAACTCAGCCTGCTTGATTTTGTAGATGTGGTCCGGAAGATTGGCAAAGAAATCATTTGCCAACTGCTCGACACTCACTTCAACCATATCTGTATCCTGTGACTCTCCCTTTGATCCGTCCTTTGACAAATCCATCCCTGTTTCTATTTTCGCTTCAGGTTCGCTGCTGCATGCTGCCATAGACAGCACTAAAGTCATGATAAGTAAAACACCTAGTAATCTTTTCATCAAGAATCCTCCACTGCTTATTTTTTATGTCTATTGCTTGGAGTCCCTGCTCCCGGCAATATTCTATAGTTACACCCTCATATCAATTGCTGTCCTGTCATTATCATAATAATCGCTGCTTATGATCCGTCCTGAGCAGAAGGAGTCACTTTCTCCTCTGCCTTTTCCTCTGTCGGCAAGTCTCCCGAGCTCCATTCCAACCATGCACCGTCATAGACACTGATATTGCTGTAGCCTGCCTCTTCAAGCAACAAGGTCGTTTGTGTCGCTCTGAATGATGACTTGCAGTAAAGGATAACCGGGTCTTCCTTCTTCACACCCAAGTCATTGTAGTCCATATAGATGTCCCTTGCTGATTTGAACGTGCCGTCCGTATAGAGGTTCTTGGTATGCGGATATAACACCGCCCCCGGAATGGCACCCTCATCGTACTCAGCAGCGCTCCTTACATCGATGATGCAGGCATCCGCAGACCCGCCGACAACCGCTTTCACATCATCTATCGATGCTATCATGGATTCATCCGCATCCGATGCCGTATAAGTCACTGCAGTCACTTCAGGTACATCAACCGTCAATTTCAGCGTATCCGGTGCCAATGCAACAATGGCATCTTCTCCATCATTGATGACCTTCACATTTTCATGCCCGTAAACCTTAAGCACCCACCATACTCTTGAAGCATAGACGCCGCCTTTGTTGTCGTAGATGTAGACATTGGAATCATTGGATATCCCCTTCGCTCCCAACACCTCTTCCACCATTTCCTTTGGTGCTATGGTTCCTGACACCGGTTCTGATACTGTCAGAGCTGAAGCCGGAAGATTGATGGCACCTTGCAGGTGGCCTTTCGCATACTCTTCACTGCTTCTCGCATCAATTACAACCGTTTTGCCGTCAGAAATCAATGATGCCAGATCCCGGGCCTCTATCACCCTTTCGCTGTCGGTGAACTCTGTCTTGTTGCAGCCGATCAAGCAAACGCCAAAACAGCAGCCAGACCTAGAGAGATCACTCTCCTGATCATTAAAGTCATAATGGTACCTCCTAGTTAAAGTGAAAGATTGTTAAATATTACGCAATCTTGGGAATTACACATCAACGTCCAATCACTTCTGAGGACTATTATACTTCATGATTGACGATAGTGGCAATAAGCATTTCTAATGCACTATCCAATAAGCTTATGACAAATCCACCAACCTCACATATTCGTGTATGACTTTTTTAGGTATTTTAACATAAAAAACCAAAATCCACTTGACTAAACGGCAACTCCCTCTATTATGGAATTATGCAACTGCATATCCGGCGAAGGATTTGCTTCACATTCTTTATATTTTTCTATGGATATACCATTATTTTTTGATATTTTCTAACAAGAGGTCATTATGCAAAATAAACGCTTTTCTCCTTTACAGCACATAGCCATCACTGTCTATACCCTTTTGTATTCAAGTGTCAGTTTTCTGACACTTGCCACATTCCCTCTCGTCCATTCCGACGAAGCTTGGCTCGCAGGTTTGTCTGCGGAATACATCAAACAGGGGACGCCTCTGGTCACCGAACCCTTCTTTGACCTGATGCCAAGGACACCTCATATGATGAAATCCCTGTTCCATTACCTACAGGTGATCTGCATCAAAGCGTTCGGATATTCCATCGACAGCGTCCGTCTCCTCAGCCTCGTTTTTTCAATTGCCTGTCTGATCGCTTTCTACGCATTGATATTGTCCATGACCTCTTCGAAGAAAGTTGCGCTCTTTTCATCCATGGCTTTATCCCTCAATCCTCAGTTCCTTTATGCGGGTCATTTTGCACGACAGGAGATTCTATTGCTGTTTATCCTCATCACGGTTTACTCCATTTATTCTAAGTCATCATCAGGCAGTTCAGGCCTGGCGAAAAATTCCATGGGTCCCGTCATCGCAATGGGCATTGTGATCGGTATAGCCATCGCACTGCACCCCAATGCTTTTATCATCGCGGTCATGATCGGGATACTTCTTATCCGGGACTGGCTGAGCGGCAAGAGGCCTTTTGGCAATCTCATTGTTTTTGCTCTGACACTTGCAGGATTTGGAATCCTGCATATCTCTGTTGCCCTATATGCCAATCCGAATTTTGTCGGCGATTGGTTCGCCTATGGGCGGACCCTCTCTGTCGATGCCGCGCCTGCCAGCCGTTTCGGCAACTTCATCGCCTTTTATCTCAAACTTTATGACCAGATATCCGGAACCTATTATATTCCGCCGATGAAATGGTACTACATCGGCACCGCTGTACTGACAGTTTCAGCAGTTGCGGTATCTATGGCCACCAAGGGCAGCGAACACCTCTACCGAAAAAGACAGATTTTCGATTCAGCGCTGCTGCTGGCGGGATTCAATCTTGCCGTCTTCATCATCGGAAGATTCAATACCACCTCCATCACCTTTTCGCTTCTGCCGGCATATGTTCTGCTGGCAATCAGCATGCATACCTTCAGTCTCCACATGTACAAACAGACCGCGAAAATGGGCCATGGGAATCCGGGCACAATAAAAAAACGCCCTGATCCTTGGCGTTTTCGGAGTCATCATATTCTATTCATCTGTCACCTTAAGAAGTGAGTATCTGAGATACGAGGGCAGCGATTATCCACAGTATCTCGAGGAAATCCGGCCATTTGTCATCAGAGATTCCATTGTTCTCGGCAACCTGAGTGCCGGTTTCCTCTTCAGGGATACGGATTTTCATGACATCAGGAATCTGGAATACCTTGGGGATATGACCATCGGTGAATACATTGAGGACAACGGCATCAACACGGTCATCTACTATGAGGAATACGACTACATACACCGCAATCCCCAGTGGCAAATCCTCTATGGAGACGACAGCCATTACTACGATGACCTCCAGCTCTTCCTCAATGAGAACGCGTCTCTGACCGGAAGTTTTGAATCACCGTTTTACGGCAACCGCATCATCCGCTATACCGGAGATTATCCATGGCGGGTCCTGATCTATCATATCGATGAAGATGTCAGTCATTGACAACCGTATGTTTGAAGAGCACCTGCTCAACAACGACACCGATAGCTGCAACCAGGAGGATACCCGCATATGTACCGACCACATCACCGAATGCCCGTCTTTCATACATATACCAGCCTATTCCGCCGATGGAACTGATGGCTCCAAAGATCATCTCCGCGCTGATCAGCCCTCTCCATCCTCTTGACCAGCCGACTCTAATCCCGGTTTTGACGGATTCGACGCTTCCGGGCAAGAGTACATAACGGAAAAGCTGCATCTTTGAAGCTCCGTTGTTTCCGGCCGCTTCAATCAGGGATTTGTCAATCATGGCAAATCCCGTTTTCAGATTCAGATAATACGACCATAGCACAGCATGGATAATGACGATGAATACCGCATCCGGACCAATGCCGGCCCAAATCATGATGATGGGCAATAGGGCAATTCCGGGCAGCGGATGGAAAAGGGAGGCCAGCACTTCCAGCAGATCCCGAATGACAGGGTAGTTATAATCCAAGTATACCATCAACGTACCCAGGCACATGGATACCATCAGTCCTGCAACGACCATCACGATGGACTGCCCCACCTGAAGAAGCAGTTCCCCCTGTACGATACCTTCAAATACACGGACAGCCACCCGGCTGAATGCCGGAAGCAACAACGGTTCGACGACTTCAAGCCTGGCAATCGTCTCCCAAAGCACTATTATCCCTATCACCCAATACAGTTTTCTTCTCTTGTCACAACTCATCATTCCATATCACATCTTTTTCTTCAATAAGCTCTTTCAGATACCCTTCCTGATACATGAATGCGCTGAAGGCATTGGTTCCAACGACATCCGTCCCATATTCCATGTAGGCTTGATCAAGATACGACATCAGGATTTCAATATCCACTTCATAGCTTTTCGCCAACATGTCAATCGTTTTTTCATCCTTTGCATTCAACTTATCGATACTCATTTCAAGTGCCTCAAGGAATCCCTCATAGGCGGTTCTGTCTGCATGGAAATCCTCCCTGCAGGCACCGACGATAAAGGTGAACTCCCCACCAAATGCTTCCGCTCCTGAAACCAGAAGTCGATTATCGGGATTCTCCAGCTCCCTGAACAGATAAGGCGGTGAAGTGAAGTGACCGATGATCTCCGTTCCAGAATTCAATGCCATGGCTCCATCAGGATGCTTCATCGAACCAATTGGTTGTCGAGTGCCTTGCTGTCTCCCAGCTCTCTCCCAGCTGCCATTGAGAGCAGGATGTGCTGTATGCTTCCCGGTTGGGGCAACGCGATCTTTCCTGCATCCTTCAGCTGTTCAAGCGTAGTTATGCTAGCGTCATTGACTACAAGTCCCAGGGGGATTTTGAAAGTCCTGTCATGATCTTCCACTCCATACCGTTCTCCACACCAATCAGAAACGGCGGGATCCCCATGAATCCGACATCAAGTCCGTCCCCCAGCATGGCCTCCCGGATGGCAGCCGTATTGGCAAGCTTCACCCACTCCACGGTGTATTCATCACCGAGAATCTCCTCAAGATATGCCCCTTCTTTCATCACCTGCAGTGGTGCGTAGGCAAGTCCGTACTGCTCGGCAATCCGGATTGTCTTCGCCTCTTCCTTACAACCGGCGGCTAGCAGACCAGCCAGCAGCAGAATTGCCGTCATCAGCTGTATTCTTCTCATCTAGTATCCCTCCAAAGTTCGATGTATGATATGATTGACACCTTTGTCATCGAGGATGACCAAGGTGTTATAAAGACTTCCAACTCTCCTTCTCAGCTCGCTGTCAGATTCGGCCTCGATAATGACATAACCGGCCCTTGCCGTCGCATTCTCAATATCACTCAGCATATCTCCGATGCGGATGTTGTATCCGACATCTAAAACCCCCTCCATAGCAAGGATTTCCGACTCTTCCGGCATCACGGCTACCATACAGGGTGATGAGAAAAACAGCTGCACGGACAGATGCTTCCTGTTTTTCATTACATCATAGCTCTTAAGAGCGCTCATGTCCGCTTCCTGCCCCAATGCTTTGCAGATATGCGCCTTCAGTATGTCGAATCCGGTCAGTGCGGGCATGAAATGGGCTTCATAGGCTCCGCCGATTCTGCATGCAATCTCGTTGACCTTGATTCCCTCTTCGCCGATGAGCATCTGAAAGTAGATCGGACCGTTGCCGATGCCGAAGACTTCCACAAGACGTTCTGTCAGACCGATGATCTCATCACCATGGGTCTTCAAATGTTTTGAGGGAAACTCATGGGAAAGGCAGATGCCTATCCTATTCTCCTCATCAAAGGTGACCCTGTCCGTGATGGTCAGAACCGTTGTCCTGCCTTCATCGACCCAGCCGCTGACTGTGATTTCCTCATGGGGATAATGCCGCTCAATCAGAACAACCCGCTCCCTGCTGTAGGCTATCGTTCGGTCAAAGAATTCTTTGGCCATCGCCGCTTCCTCCAGAAGGTATATCCCCCTTTGGCCTTGTGAATCCACAGGTTTGATGACAACAGGCCCCTTGAATCCATCAAGTTCATGATCGTTGATACCTTTTTCATAGAAGAGGTAATCCACGGTAGGAATACCGTTGTCGGTGAATGTCTTCTTCATGAATAATTTATTGGTGACGGCCCTTGCCGTGTCACTATCCAACATAGTGGGAAGTTCCAGATTTTCCGAAGCATAAGCTGCAGTCAGCACCGGCTGGTCTGTTCCCAGAGTCATGATACCTTCGACTTCTTCCCTGTCAGCCACTGCGAGAACTCCATCGTGATCGAAAGTGCTGACTATATGACTCCTGTCACTGTACTCATGACCGACGGCATCTTCAAGATAATCACAGACGATGACTTCGTGCCCCATCGCCTTGGCTGCCTTTATGCCGATCAGCTGGGCTTTTGAAGCCCCAAGCATCAATAATCTCATCCGAAAATCTCCTTGATCGTATATTGTTTCTTTTCTTTGTGGTTTCTGTAAACCTTGGATAGAACAGTATAGTTCATGATGACCTGAGCCAGCAGCTTGATCAGTTTCCAAAGCGTATAGTTGGAACGGTTGCCGTATTCCTGTCTCGGTAGAAGCACATTCCCGATATTCCCGGTCATCTTAAGTATCCTTGCTGAAATATAGGTACCGCTGCTATGGTCTTTTGCCACAAATTCAGCCACTTCTCTAGTCATGATCCTGAAACTGGTCAGTCTGACACCCAAGGGTTTATTCAGCAGCAGAAAGAACATCAGCTCCTTCCCCCAGGTACCCAGGTTCCTCAGCGGATTCCTGTGCAGGGTGTCATGGACGCCATACACTACATCATAACCTTGTTGAAGGATATTAAAAAGAGCTACAATCGATTTGGGATCATAGCTTAAATCATCATCAAATGTGACCACATATGGATATCCGACATATCGGATTCCAGCAAGCGTCGCATTCTGCTGCCCGTAATTGTGCAGGAGACTGATACCTTTGACGTTCTCGTATGAACGGCTCAGCTTCTCAAGCTCGACATCCGTGGCATCCGCACTTCCATCATTGACGAATATCAGTTCATAGGATATTTTTTCCTCCTCAAGGGCATCATGTATGGCGTTTCGCACATCAAGAAGATGATGCCCACGGTTGTATGTTGGAACGACTATCGAAAACATTTGCAACTCCTATGTGATCAGACCAATTGTTTCAGATAATCCTCGACCGCGATGATTATCCTTTTCTGTGTATCAGCATCCAAATCCGGGTATAGCGGCAGTCGAACCAGGCGTTTTCCCAACTCCCTCTCGACAGAGAATTCCTCGTCGCCGTTGACGAACTGCCTTCCCATCCTGCTCTCATGGAGCGGTACGAAATGGGTCCTCGTCTCGACACCGGCATCTTTCATGTGTTTTCTAAACGCTACAGCAACATCGGTATGATCAAAAACGAGGAAAAAAGATGTCCGTTAACTTCGTCTGAAGGCATGCTGCTGCAGGCAATCCGGTTCTCCAGGCCAAGACGCTCGATCACTTCGCGTATCCCGGCTGCATATGCTCCATACAGGTACTTTCGTTTGTCAAGAATTTCCTGTGCCATCTCAAGCTGGCTGTACAGCAGCGCCATCGAAAGCTCGCCGGGAGAATAGCTGGAACCTTCATCCACCCATTGGTAAAAGGAGCTTCTGCCACTGATGAATGACGAACGGTTGGTTCCCTTTTGACGAAAGATATCCACAGCCTCTGCGTATTTTTCGTTATTGACAATCAGGGCTCCGCCTTCACCTGCTACAATATCCTTCGTTCCATGAAAACTCAAACAGCCAAAATCACCGATGGTTCCCGTATATCTGCCATCATATGCCGTCAAGAAGCTCTGAGCGGCATCTTCGACAACAACCAGCCCATACCTGTCTGCTATCTTCATGACTTCATCCATATCACAGCTGACGCCCCCGTAATGGACAACAACAACAGCTTTTGTCCTTTCTGTGATTAGCTTCTCCAGACATCTGACATCGATGGTCAGACTCTTCTTTTCCACTTCACAGAATACGACCTGGCCACCGGCAAGCACTACAGCGTTTGCCGTTGAAGGAAAGGTGAAACTCGGAACGATAACCTCATCATCTTCCTGAAGCCCTATGACCCTCATCACGCATTCAAGGCATGTGTGCACGACGTCATCATGTGAACACGCTCCACATGGAGCATCTCGCCGATCCGCCTGCTGCAAAGCCCGTTGTATTTGCCGTCACCCTGCACATTTCCGCTTTTCAGCACATCCTGTATATATCTATCCGCTCTTTCCAATCCATATGGTTCATGAAACCTCACCATGTCATATACCTCTTGACTTTTCCCATTCATGTCGCTATTGTTAAACTATCGAACTTTCGCAGTGATGCGATTCCGTCACCAGCTCTACCTCTGAAAGGTGGTTACTTATGGACAAAATCGAATGTTTCGGCGATTACTGCCCGATACCTCTGCTTAAAGCACAAAATGCCGTCAAGGACCTTGAGCCCGGCGAGAGTTTTATGCTGGTCACAGACCACAGCTGTGTCGTTGAATCCATCAGTGAATACTTCACACTGCGTAATTTTGACATGTTGATCGACGAAGTCATCAACGGCGTCTGGGAAATCACCATTACTAAAAAACTCCAAAAAACCTAACAGAAGCTTTTTCTGCCAACATCCATGAGATATTCTCTGCTTTCATTAACGGACTTGGCCAGATTCTTCGGCTTTTTACTGACCATGTAGATATCATAATCCAGATCCAAATCTTCAACTTCGACCAACTTGATGGACTTCTCATACAGCTCACGCTTGATGGATTCGTATGGCACAAAAGCCATGCCAAATCCGTTCAACACAGAGGATTTGACCGCTGTCAGGGTATCTGCATTGAAAATGATGTTCAGGTCCATAAGGTGTCGGCCCATAGGTTTCAAGGCCTCATCCAGGTGTTCGCTTGTCTTCCTGTTCATGGTGCACATGATCAGTTCCACATCCAAAAGTTCATGCAACGTAATCTTCGAAGGGATATTATAATCGCTTTTTGCGATTAAGACAACCTTTTCTTGACCCATTTTGAAATAAACCAGTTCATCATTCTCTTCCACAACGTCCACAAAGCCCAAATCTGAAAGATCTTCCCTGATGTCATGAATAATCTCACTGAAAGTTTTGGCTTCCAGGCCATAGCTGTATTCCGGATACCGTTTCTTGATCTTGTACAGCATGCAGGGCAGCGAATAAGCCGACAATGACCATGTGCCGCTGATGGTGACTTTGTTGACATTGGCATCATAGCTCCTCAGTTCATCCAGCATCTTGTCAAAGCTCTTGATGATATTGTTCGAATATTTCAGTACGATCTCACCTGAGCCGGTCATAGTAACCCCCCGGTTACTTCGGTTCAGCAGTTCAACATCCAAGTCTTCCTCCAGTTTATGGATCATTTGGCTTAATGCTGACTGCGATATGTGGGTTTTTGCCGCTGCCTTGGAAATACTCTTTTCCTCGACGACGGTCTGAAAGTACTTCAGCGCATCCAAATGCATCTTCTCACTCCTTAAAATAATCTATTGCCATTATAGCATATCACCAGTCATAAGTAACACTTATACTGCATAAGCAACGCGGGTATTCACAACCTTGTGACAGTTGTGCTAAACTAAACGTGGGAATTACACAGCAAGGAACTCATATGACTGTTCGCATTGTGCCTTTATTATAAAGCCCAGCGAATAACTGGTGCAAGTGGCACTAGCAATATCTTAATCGGTCAGTAGCTCCTTAGTCAACAAAAATCACATCCTAAGAGCACGAAACATTGTTAAAGTTTTGATTATCTTAGTGTATTCTATGCAAAAGGAGTGTATCTACATGAGTGATACAACAACAACTTCAACTATAAGACGAAGTTCTTCAAGATCCAGGGCAAGAAGAAAGCCGAAGAAGAGCCAGTTGCATTTCGCAATGGCATCACTGGTCGGCATCGTTGCCATCGGATTATATCTTAACACTCAGCAAAACAACACTGCATGGATGTTCACAACCGGCTTAGCGTTCGGTTATATCCTGCAGCGTTCAAGATTCTGCTTCACCGCGTCAATGAGAGATCCATACCTGACAGGCGGAACAACACTGACAAGAGCAGTACTTCTTGCTTTTGCCATCACAACCATCGGTTTTACCGCTATCAAATACGGCTACTTCAGCAAAGGCCTGCCGGTTCCGGGTATGAGCTATGTTGTTCCGGTCAGCTTGGCAACCGTAGCAGGAGCATTCATGTTCGGTATCGGAATGGTTATCGCAGGCGGATGTGCATCCGGTACATTGATGCGAGTCGGCGAAGGTTCATGATGCAGATTCTCTCATTGGTATTCTTCATCATCGGTTCCCTCTGGGGCGCACATGATTTCGGCTGGTGGAAATACAACTTCATCTCAAAAGGCAAGGCGATCTTCCTTCCTGACGTGTTCGGGTGGTTTGGTGCCGTAGTCATCCAGTTGACCATCATTTTCCTGCTTTACATCGCTGCCGAAAAATATCAGGATGCTAAAGCGAATCATTAACACAGAATTTTACTCTGTAAAATTCTAAGCTTTGGAGAAAATCTTCCTTTGACATTTTCTGAGACGCTTCAACTCAGGAAAATCAATTCAGAAGATTCTTCCGGAATAGTGCAATAACAAACGTATCAATAAAAATCAAATACGAAAACATGGAGGAAAAGAAAATGCAAGAAATAGTTATCGATTGTTTAGGTGAAGCTTGTCCAGTGCCTTTGGTAAAGGCTCAGAATAAATTGAATGAATTGACCATCGGCGATGTTCTCGTCGTTCAGATCGACCATAGCTGTGCTATGAAGAACGTTCCTGAGTGGGCGCGTACCGACGGACACAATGTTGAAGTCGAAGAAGTTGACGACGGCGAATGGGAAGTCATCATCGAAAAAGTGAAATAATGCAAAATTTTACATTGAAATTCTTAGTGCAAGACAAATTCTATTAGGAGGTCTAATAGTGAGTACATTACAAGAAACCATGCTGAAAATCAGCAATGACGAAGTATATAAGAAGTGGCTGAAAACCGCATGGCCATATGTAACAGGTGCAGTATTGCTTTCCCTGTTCCAAATCGTCACTCTGGCTACCACCGGCAATCCCTGGGGTGTATCCGGCGTATTTGCCAACTGGGGAGCATGGATCTATGAGGCTCTCGGCGGCAGCGTCGACAAGTGGTACTACTTCTCCAGCGAAGGCGCACAGTCCACTTTGGACAGCGGAATCATGAACCACAGCGGTTCCTGGAGAAACATCGGAATCATCTTCGGTGCACTGCTCGCCGTCATGTTCGCATCCCAGTTCAAGATCAAGAAGATCAAATCCAAAAAGCAGATTGCAGCCGCTTCTTTGGGCGGTCTGTTGATGGGCTATGGCGCGAGAGTCGCATTCGGATGTAACATCGGTGCACTCTTCAGTGGCATCGCTTCCCTATCCCTTTCTGGTTGGGTGTTTGCCGTTGCCATGTTCTGTGGCGCTGTCGTCGGCAGCAAGCTGCTCGTCAAGTTTTTCATGTGACATCTATCCGTAAACTGAATCACATGCATCTAGAGGAAAGTCCGTTTAAGGACTTTCCATACTAGAGCCATGCCATTTTGGCGGCAAAACCCTGTTTTGTTGCCCTCATACATTGGGAGGATTATCATGCCAAGAGAAAAAAAAGTCGAAAATTATGATGTTGTCGTCATCGGTGGAGGCGCTGCCGGTTTGACCGCTGCCATCTATGCGGGACGTGCACGTCTTAAGACACTGTTGCTGGAAAAGGCTCTCGTTGGAGGCCTTGCCACATATACGAACGAAATAGAGAACTACCCTGGCTTCCCTAACAGCCCGAAAGGTGAAGACATCACAGACCTGATGAAGGAACAAGCCAAGAAGATGGGCGTCAAATTCAAGCTGACTGACGTCAAGTCCGTTGACCTTGAAGGTGAAGATAAAGTTGTCGAGACTTTCAGGAACAAATTCATCGCGAAATCGGTCATCATAGCGACCGGTGGACGTCCACGCATCACAAATGCCGAAAACGAAGAGAACTACCTGTTCGATAAAGGCATCTCCTTCTGCGCAACCTGTGATGCAGCTGCAAACACCGACAAGACCGTCGTTGTCATCGGCAGCGGCGACGCGGCTATCGAAGAGGGTATGTTCCTCACTAAATTTGCCAAAAAAGTCATCGTTTCCGTTATTCACCACGAAGGCAAGATGGACTGCAACGAAATCGCCAAGGAAGCCGCCCTCAAGAATGAAAAGATGGAATTTGTCTGGAATACGACCGTCGCCCGTTTCGAAGGCGATGAGCACCTGGATACCGTTGTCCTTCGCAACCACAAGACAGACGAAGAGATTCCTGTCAAATGCGACAACTGCTTCGAATTCATCGGTTATGTACCTAACACCGAGATCTTCAAGGATCAGATCCGTTTGACAGGCCACGGTTATGTCATCACAAACGAAAAGATGGAGACGAACATCGATGGTGTATTTGCTGCCGGAGATGTTAGGGATAAATGGCTCAAGCAGGTGGCAACCGCTGTTGGCGATGGCGCCATCGCCGGATTCGCTGCGGAAAAATACATCGCAGAAAGCGAAGCTTTCCATGAAGTCATCATGCAAAAGGAAAAGCCGGGTCTTACTTTCATCTACAACGCAGTTGATGCTGAGAGCCGTGAATTCCTTCTTGAAATCGAGAAGATCGAAGATCACTTTGAAGAAAGAATCACTGTCAACCGTGTAGATATCTACAAGTCAAGCGGTATCGCAGATCGTTTGAACGTTACCGAGTTCCCGGCAGTCATACTGACTGAAGCCGGCACGGTCAAAGAGCGTATGATCGGACACCTTGATTCCAAGAAGATAATCGATCACCTCGACAGTATCTGCGTAGCATGTCACTGATCAAGTCACATTTGAATACTTTCCTAATAACATAATACTGAAAATAGTCAAAAAACAAGAGCCCTTAGAGGCTCTTGTTTGCGTTTGTCCTGTCTTCACTTGCAGTTTAGGGATCGAACTGATACATCTCGTACATGTCATCCAGCTTTTCCTCCATGTATCGTTTTGCATCGTCCATGCCCTTATTGTAAATGACATTTCCAAGGTTCTCCACGAAGAACTCCATCAGAAGCATAGCTTGCAGCTCTCCGATTTCCTCATCCCGCTCGCTCTTGAAAAAACTTTGAATCTCGCTGACCGCCTTTTTCTTCTGCTCTTTATTCAGTGTAAATGATGCCATAGGTTTCACCCTCTCTTCAGTCAGGCAAATGAATAGCTTTCTAACTATATTGTAACATCTGCTGAATATTTTGCAACCACCTGCTCATTTCAATACCGGCAGCTCGACTTCGAAAACCGTACCTTCAGCTTCTTTCGAGTGAACAACAATCTCACCGTTGTACATGGATACGATTTTCCGGGTGATGGTCAAGCCCAGCCCCATGCCTCCGGTCTCTTTGTTCCTCGATTCGTCCGTACGGTAGAAACGTTCGAAAATCCGTTTGAGATGCTCTTCCCCAATGCCTATGCCCCGGTCTCGGACAGCAAGCCGCAGGATACCGCCGCTTCCTTTCTTCAGGGATACCGTTATAGTCGTCCCTTCATAAGCATACTTGATGCTGTTGCTGACCAGGTTACAGAGAATCTGGTTGTACTTATCCTTATCCATATACACGATCAGGTCCTCATCGGATGCATACTCGATTGTCAGCTCCCTTTTTGACGCTTCCACATCGAAAAGTTCCAGCGTCTCTCCTGTGACAGCCGCAGCATCGAATTCAGCGTTATGGATCACCAGGTTGTCCTCTTCAATGGTCGCAATGCTTTTCAGTTTATCAACAAGACTGCTCAGTCGAATAACTTCCTGATAACAGTTTTCAAGATTCTCGTCAGACCTTTCCCAGACACCGTCGATCAGTGCTTCCAGAATGTTTTGTACATTGTTGACCGGAGTACGGATTTCATGAGCCATATCCGAAGTCAGCTGCCTTCTTAAAGTATCTTCTTCTTCCAAGGTATCGGCCAGATAATTGATGGAATCCTTCAGTTCAAGCAATTCGCGGGTATTGGTCTTCACATCCACCCGTTGCTTGAAATCCCCATCCTGCATGGAATTGGTGGTCACGATGACTTTTTGTATCGGCTTGGTGATGCTTCGTGATATGACGATACTCATCAAAACAGCAATGACGGCAACAGCCAGCATCATGATCCGATACAGCGCAAAAATGTCTCATTGATATGGGCATCTTCCAACAGGAAATTATCGAACATGTAATAAGTCACTTCCAGCTCACCCAAAAGTCATCGCCATCACCGGAAGAATCATAGAGTTCCCTTGTCACAGTCACTGCCTTGACGCGATTATCCGTTCTTCGTTGCTGTTCTCCTTTTTTGATCCTTCCCCACCGTTAAAACCTGCGGGAAATTTATTGTAAGGATACCGTTCAGGCAGCTTTTTGGGTTCAACCCAATCCCTGCTGTCCAACATCAAAACACCCTGTTCATCGTAAACCTTAAAAATGTAGGTTCTTTCATTGAATTGTCCATAGACCATGCGGTTCATCTGTTTACTGTATACTTCGCCGCTGCTCAAATGGTTGGATACCACTTCTTCCAATCGGTCTATCTGGGCTTCGAACCGCTCTGTGAACAGGTCCTCGAACCGATCGGATATGACTTCCCTCCCGATCAGCATCACAGCGATGAGCGTGAGCAAGATGATGCCGTTGCTTGCCAGCAATTTGGCATATAAAGGTATTCTGCTATTCCTAAACATGTCCGCCACCTTCCAAAAACTGATATCCCATGCCATAGACAGTGCGTATATAAACGGGCTTTTCGGATTGTCTTCCAGCTTATGACGCAGGTTCTTGATATGGGTATCCACCGTACGGTCGAATCCGTCGAAGCTGATGCCAAAAGCCCTTTCGATGAGCTGCTCCCTGGAGAGCACAATCTCCGAGTTTTCCACCAACACCTTCAGAATCTTGAATTCGTTGGGCGTCAGGTCCACAGCCCTTTTCTTCTTCATCACTTTCATCTTCGGCAAATCCACCATCAGATCTCCGTTGCCGAATTCAAGAATCAGCTGTTTGTCGCCTTTATAGATACGCCGCATCAATGCTTCCACCCGCACCATGAGTTCCCTCATACTGAAGGGCTTCTTGATATAATCATCCGCACCGGTCTGAATGCCTTCCACAAGGTCCGACTCACCGACCTTGGCCGTCAGCATGATGACCGGCACATCACTGGACCTGCGGATGCACTCCAATACCTCCATGCCATTCAGTTTCGGCATCATGATGTCAAGGATCATCAGGTCCACTTTCAGGTTCTGGAAAGCCTCAAGGGCAGCTTCACCGTCAGCGGCTTCAAGAACATCATATCCAGCCTTCTCCAGATAGGCTCGGGTGATATCCCTTACGTTTTTTTCATCATCAACAACAAGTATTGTTCTTTTCATGTCACACCTTCTTCATTGATTATAGAAAGGAACGGTCCAACTTTTGCAGATGAACCCACCATGCATCGAACCGTTCACTCTCATCATATCACAGAATCATTCGAATGGCATGGTGGTTCTATCATATTTCTCTACTCTGCGTGGATTGCTTCAAGCGCACTGCAGGCCATTGCTTTTCTTGCAGGTATATATCCGGAGAGGATACCCACTAGGGTTGTGAAGACAACTCCCATGATGATGACGGACAGCGGCAGGCTGAAGTTCAGCGACATGATGGAATTCATGCCTGTATTCCTCATGCCTCCGCCGGTCGCCGCTGAACCGAATGCGCTGCTTGTCACCACCAATGTTATGAGATACGACAATCCTACACCTACAATACCACCTATGAATCCAATCATAGCAGCCTCAAGCAGGAACAGTCTTTTTATATCCTTGATAGTGGCTCCGATGACTTTCATGACACCGATTTCCTTCTTACGTTCTGTGATGGCCATAATCATCGTATTGGTGATACCTATGGCAGCTACCAACAGCGCGATGCCACCGATGGCACCCAAAGCGATCTGTAGCATCTGGGTTGTCGATTCCACGGTTTCCACCATGTCAGCGCTAGTTGTGGTCTCATATCCGTAGTACTCGAGGGTATCTGTAATCTGATCCACATACGACGTATCCTCAATCTTCAGATAGGCATTGTCATAGCCCTCAGGTTCTTCGCCGTCATGGTCCTCAATCATCTCACTAAGGATGTCGATATCGATATACATATTCCGGTCCCTTGTCCTGTCACCCGACTCCAACAGTCCAGATGCCTGAACCCTATAGACTTCGGAACTGCTGGCAGACTTTTCCATGGGGCTGTAGCCGGTGTCCAGTGACATGGTGATTCTCTCCGTATAGATATCGACATCCAACTCCAATTCTTCATCTTCACTTTCCATTCCAGGGGGAGCTCCCCCCTCCGGCATTCGCATGTTTTGGTTTCTCATGGCGGCCATGAAGTCCTGCATCTTATTTCCGCTTCCGGCACTTCCGGTGGCGGATGACAGTTCAACTTCAGAGAACCCTTCAGCAGCATCTTCTCCAAAGATGATACCGACTTTATTGTCCGCCACTTCCTGGTTTTCCGCCAACTCGTATTTCATCACTCCGAACAGGTCCATATCCAATCCGACCAGCGTACCCGAATAAGCATACTCGCCGGATACCATTTTCACATTGGTGCTGATGACCGGTGATACGGCTTCCACATAATCCAGAGATTTGAAAAATCGATATCCAAATCTGTCAGTTCATCCGATGTGGTCACCTCCGACAGTCGGGTACTCGAATCCACGTTGTCGCCTTTGGAGACTTCAATGATATAAACGCTCCCCATATCTTCGATGGTTTCCGAGAAACTATCCTGCATGCCAAGACCAAGGGCAACCATCATGATGATGGACATGGTTCCGATGACAATTCCAAGGACTGTCAGGAACGTTCTTGTCTTATGGCGGTTCAGGTTGGAGACTGCCATCTTGAACAGGTCTTTGACATTCATGTTATTCCACCTTTCCGGCTTTCCTCTTTCTGATTCCGATCACAGATACTGCCAGAACAAGTACTGCTATACCTCCAACAATCGCAACCGTCATGGTATCCATTCCAAGGAATCCTGTCGATCCGGTCAGTGCACTGAAGTCACCTGCCTGCATATCTTCCATTGTCAGCAAACCGCTTTGCATCGCTTCTCTCACCTGTTCCTGTGTGACACCATCAGGGAGCTCAACTCCGCCTCTGGCTCCTTGACCGCTGCCTGCTCCTGCAGCTTTGCCACTCACTGTATCAGCTCCTGCAGCATTGGTCGAGGTATTGCCAGCATTGGATCCAACAGCACCTGATGCTCCGGTTCCTGTACCGATGGTGAACTCCTTCACCACCTCAACCTGTGCACCGAAGGTGTCATCATAGGTGAAGACCAATTTTCCGCTCAGTGAATCCGGCTTGGTTCCAACGATGTCCACGTCATAGGTATCGGTTCTGCCCGATTCGAAGGTACCGACATAATAATTGGAGTTATTGGTGTTGTACCCTTCCAGTTCAACATCCACCATCATATTGTCGATGTCGATCTTGCCTGTATTGTAGAAATCAGCTTCAATGGTGAAGCCCGAATCGAGGACACTGCCGAAAGCGACATCTGAAATGGTCAGTTCCGGTACTTGGTATACCGGAATGGTAAGACTTTCAGAATCTTCATATCCGTTCGCATCCACATCTTCATAATCATAGGTGACACTAAGATTGTAGATATCACCTTCCGCCTGATCCAGGATCATATAGCTAAGATCCACTTCCACCTCTTCCTTCGGGGCCAGCGCATCCACATAGACGCTGCTGCTGATGCCGTATGGCACAAACACCTTGCTCGTGGTTCCTGATGTTTCTTCCGCAACCGTTATCTTGATATTATTGATGGTCATATTCTTATTCGTATTCATGATAGTCAGACTGAGATCAAAACTTTCACCGGCAAACAGCTTATCAGCACCTGTGGAATAATTGGTGATCATCAGTTTAGGTTCCGACACGTTCTCATCCTCATCATCTTCGTCGTTGTAGACATAGACACCCGCAAACAGCTGCTTGCTGACATCATCATTGCTGACTTTGATGCCCAGTGAATAATTCCTTGTGGAGGCATCATCCGTCGCTTCCACCGTAAAAGCGACATTCTCCGACGCTCCCGACGCAAGGTCATGGAGAACAACCGTATCCTGGCTTCTCGGTACAACCGCATCCGAATAATCCAGGGAAACGATCAGTTCATCGATGGACTCATCGGAATGATTGGTGATAGCTGTAGATAGTGTTGCCGTCTGTCCCACGTAGAGACTCGAATCGGATACCGAGATAGGCGCAATCGTCACATCCTTCACATCTACACTGTCATCATTGTCTACTTCCACGATGACTTCCACAACCTCTTCAAACGTCTTGTTGATGTTTCCTTCTTCGTTGTAATTCAACGTGAGCAGCAGTGTATAGAATCCGCTTTCAAGGCTGTCAAACGCCTTGACCTTGATCGGCGCCGTATAGACGCCATCCGTAAACATCACCTGATCAAACTGAAAACCGTCTTGAATCGCAAGACCGCTGTTATCCGAATCCACTGTCAGGCTGATGTTGCTCATCTTGCCGATGCCTTCAGCACTGAGAATGACATTCATCTCTGTCAGTTCATCACTTTTCAATACTGTATCGTTTTCCACCTCACCGTAGAAGTTCATATTGCTCTGGGCTTCATTGACATGAAAATATATCTCCTTGGTCACATTCATATCCTTCAGGGATTCTGATATGCCGTTGACGGTCATGGTAGCCTTGCAGTCACCACTTGCGCCCTCACCGACTTTGACATTGTACTCAAGGGTATAACTTTCCTTGCCGTTAAAATACTCAAGATAATAACCATCGTTGCTGTCGATCACATAGATCGGTGCGCTTCCGAAATCCAGCTTGAAGTACATGTCTCTCCAATCCAGCCATTCGGCGTTTTCCACAGTCATTTGGATCTTGTATTCCCTTCCTTCCGTCAGCTCCTGATGGCTGACATCGGTGATATTCACCACATAGGCATCATCCACCGATTCCCCGGCAGCACTCACCGTCACCATGGACAGTGCCATCACCATGAACATGACGATTCCCTGTAATCTTCTTTTCATAATCGAACCTCTTCCTTCCTAGTATAACTATCTTCCCATTCAAGGGATTATATACCTGCATCTACCGTACAGGTTTCGCGTCTGTTGTTCTGATGTGTTATTCTGTCGATTTTGCCATCTGTCAAATGTACGATCCGATTGGCATAATGGCTGGTTTCGTCATCATGGGTAACCATGACAAACGTTTGATTATACTTATGGATCATATTCAACATCAGATCCATGACGATCTCACTTGTTCTGGTATCCAGATTTCCCGTAGGCTCATCGGCAAAAACAATGCGCGGTCTGTTGACAAACGCCCGGGCGACACTGACACGCTGTTGCTGCCCACCACTCATCTCTTTTGGTCTATGATGCATCCTGTCATACAGTCCAACGGCATCCAGCATTTCCATCGCCCTTTCCTTGCGTTCCTTCATCTTCACATTCGCAAAGGTCAGCGGCAGCATGACATTTTCAAGTGCCGTATGGCTGGTCAGAAGGTTGTAGGACTGGAATATGAATCCCACATATTTTTTCCTCAGCAATGTCACCTGAGTTTCACTCAGCTTGTGCAGCGGATTGTCCAGAAGGTATATCTCACCCTCTGTAGGTTTGTCCAATCCCGCAAGTATGTTGAGCATGGTGGACTTTCCGCTTCCGGATTTGCCGAGCAGTGCAATGAATTCTCCCTGCTCTATGTTCAGGTCCACATGGTTCAAAGCCCATACTTCTTCCTTGCCCATGCGATAGACCTTGCTGATATCTTTGAGTGTTAAAACATCCATGGCTTGCCTCCTTTTTTGTAACTGATATAAGAGTAAAACATGAATATGTAGGAAATATGAAGAAACCACATATTTCCTGCATTTGTTCCAGCCGCTGTCCACAGTCAAATTCATGCTTTGATGTTCAAACTTCTTTTGGTATAATGAAATCAATTATACATTAGGGGGTTACTATGGGAAAAATCGGAATTATCACCTGCAGCACCAGTGGCCTGGACTATCTGAAAGGCTATGAAGATATCTTTATCGCAAGAACGACCATCCAGATGGATGGCAAGGAATATTTTGACGGCAAGAACATCCACCCCAAGGAGTTCTATGAGCGCCTCGGTTCTCTCGAGGAGATTCCAAGGACCGCTCAACCGTCTACCAGCCAACTGCTGGAAATCTATAACGAAATGAAATCCCAAGGCTATACGGGTGCTATCTATATCTCCATCTCGGATCATCTGAGTGGCACGTATCAGGCGTATGCCTTTCAAAAACTTATGTGGAAGACTTCACCGTCTATCCCTTCGACTCGAAAACCGCATCGTTCATCACCGGATTCATGGCAACGGAAGCAAGACGCCTCTTGAAAGAGGGCAAATCCGTCAAGGACGTCATCTCCCACCTTGAAGACCTTAGAGACAACGACCGGATATTATTCATGGTCGACGACCTCAAATATCTCGTCAAGAACGGACGGCTCTCCAATGCCTCTGCACTTCTTGCGTCCATGCTCCAGATCAAGCCTCTCCTCGAGCTTGGTGAGGATGGACGAATTATGGCCAAGGAAAAGATCCGCACTACAAAAAAAGCCATGAACCGGGTCGTCGAATCCTATCTGAAGGAGACCGACAATGGCAAGAAACAAAGATTCACTTTTCTGTTCAATACAGAAGCCCCCGAAAAGCTGGCCTATGTCAAGGATAAGCTTGAATCGGCAGGTATCGATACCAGTACGTTCATCGATGCGCCGATTTCACCTGCGATTGGGTGTCATATCGGTAGGGGGTTATTGGGATTGGGTATATTAAATAGGGCGCGAGGCTGATGGGGACGGTTTCGGATGCTGCAGGAATTGATGGCGGGAAGTGGCTGCACATCTAAGCTGCACTAACCGTGAATCTTGCACTGAACCTAAAGCTAAAAACCTTGCCTTGAATTTCTTGGCAAGGTTTATTTTCGCCGAGCTTCGTGCACGATTTAGCTTTGTCAGGGAAAGTTTTCCTTCCGGAAAACAACCGAACGAACGGTTCAGCACAACATTCACGGCAAGTGCAGCTAAGATGTGATCCAAAATCCCGCCATCAACACCTGCAGCATCCGGCACCTGTCGCCATCAACTTCGCTTCACTAGGAAGTGCTTTAGTATCTGGCCAGCTTGAGACTCTGACTTTTTATGTGCACTGGTCTTAAAGACAATCAGCCATAAATAGTTACGCAAATAATAATGACGATATGTGACACGGAGGTATTTCCGTATTACATATCGTCATTTGTTTGGCAACATAAAACCAAGCTATCATGGAGCGAGTCACCAGCAGACTCATCCAGCCAGTCACTCAAGCTGGCCGGTACCTGAAGCAGCCACACCGTTAGCGAGCATGATGGAGACAGGTGCAGAAGTTTTCAGGTGTTGACGGAGGACTTTTGGACTGCGTCTTACTGTGACTTGGTCAGAATTTTACGGTTCCACGTCTCGTTCAGTGGTTTTGCGGCCAAGCAAAACCTTCCCTGGCACGCTCAAATCCTGCACGCCGCTCGGCGCTTCCATATTCCAGTAAATGCAAGGCAAGGTTTTTGAGCGTAGTGGATCCGTGAAATTGTGGCCTAGTCACAGTTGGACGCAAATCCTCTGTCCGATGTCAATGCCTGTAAACTTCCGCACCGTCCCCTTCACCCGAGCGCCCTAATTCCTTCTCGTTTCCGACTTCACCGTCAAAACCTGCCTATCCGAACGAACATGACTAATCCGATTCCAGTCCACATTCACCTCCAATTTCCCATACTTCAAACCGAACTCAACCTGCTCTCCATTACACAAGACACTCACCGGCGCCTTCTCAACCCAGAAAGTATAGGTGGATGCCGCCCTTCTACTGATATACCTCAGTTCCACTTCGCAGGTGCCGTTTTCCATATGGACCCTTGATATGATTTGGCTGCTGCAGGAAACATGTTTGGTCACATCCCCGAAAAAGGCGATTCCGTCGATTAGGGGTGCGATGATTTCATAGTGGAACACACGTCTTTTGAGTGTATATTCATTGACATACAGCGCAGACACCCTGCGTATCTCCTTCGTGAAGAAATTGTAGACACAAAAGTTCTTATTCCTATCAGCGCCAAATTCACTGTAAGCCAGATAGAATTTCACCTTTCTGGCAAAGGGGTGGACGTTGAACACGAGCAGATAGAACACTTTATAATTCTCCCGGTTCTCATTCCCCGACTCTTTACCGGACAATTCGCTGTGCGAAAAGACCGCTACCCCCCTGTCACTTTGAATGGTGTGCGGATTGCTGAGATAACAACTATCAACCGGTGCAGAGGGCACGTCAGGCTTGATGATCTCCCCATCGTCTTTGACGCATCTGGCAATCAGCTCCACATTTTCCTTGCCTATCCTGTCACCGATACCGATGGGCCCACACGACAGACCAAGCCAGATCATCTCAAACTTGGAATAGGCCGACAGGGGGTGCGTATGGCTTTTCATGGTGAAGCGGTTATCATAAAAGGCATACTTCCCGAGCGATTGAATGAATTTGGATGAATACAGATGCCACCACCAGCGTTTGGTCCCCTCCACAAAAAACTGTCGGAATCCGATGTGCTCCTGATGGATGTCACGGATTCAAGACGAACGCTTTCAAGTGTCATATGCGGCTGCGTCATACAGAACTGAACCGACAGACAACCGCTTTTATTCATCCTTGCAGGCATTTTTTTGCATGCATTGTCAAGAGCTGTAAATACCCTTCCCCTATCTTCAAATCCCTAAACGCCGAATGCCTGTCATTCATGTAGGAGAGCCAGTCATGAACGATATAGGACAAGGACCACCTGGGTGATAGAATAGCTTTTCAAAGAAGCGTTCTGCCACCTCCGCATTTCTGGGTACTGCAAAATCCTCGATGACAAACTTTTTCTTGTCCTCGAGCACATATACGGCATCTTTCGCAATCTGCTTGAAGTGACAGCCGATGGGCCTGTCCAGGAATGACTGGACATAGGAGAGACGCCCTTCCTTGAAAAGAGGAAGATTCCTATACCTTTCCTTGAAGGGCAACATCGAATTGAAATTCTTGCTCATCGTCGATTGCTTGGGCTCCCATTCCTCGATACCCGAGGTGTATTCATCCCCTTCTTTCTTATACCACCAGGAATCCAGCTGATAGCTGCCGAAACTGAGTCCGATGCTTTCATGGCGGACCTTCAGCTTCCTCAGGGTTTCTTCATAGGAAGTCTTCTTGTATGCGTTATACCAGTATGCCGATCCTGCATTGGTCCAGTAACTGATATACTTCAGCAGAACATCCTCATCCTTTTGCGCTGCCCTGACACCATAATGTCTTCTCAGCAGCCTCCCCCATCTGTCCAACGTCGCATTGACGCCTTTGCCATAGACCATGAGGGTCTGCACACGGGTATCCGCTTCAATGGCCTTGACAGCCCTAGGTATGCCGCATCGAATACTGTCCGGCTTATGACTGATCGACACGGTGTTGAAAAGCATATGATTCATGGGTGACAGAACTACTGTCTCATACCTCTCGTTGGTCACCATCAGAGGGATATTCTTGCCGTCTCTCAAGCTGTCCACAATTCTGCCCGTCCATTGCTCCGGATAGTTGAAAGGCGCCTGCCTTTTGAAAGAAAGACATGAACAGCCGTCATCCCATTTCTCCCCTTCAAAGCATGGGAATGCGATATAGGGATTTCCGTACAGATGCTTTTTCTTCTTGCCTTTCACCTTGAAATCATAAATCGTCTCGAAAACAGTGTGACCGCTGAAGACCTTCATCGAACATCTGAATGTTTTGGATTCATCTTTTGGACTCAAATAGGTAAGATACCATGCCTCATGAGGACCGTCTTCATCTATACCTGACATCCGCTCCACATTGATGAGCTTAGCTTCCTTCTTGCCTATCCTGGCGACAAGCCTCGTCCCCAGTATGTTTTTATTGAACATGCGTATGCAAAAACGACCTTCTGCATCATCCATCCGGACTTCAAAAGGTCGTACAACCCTATTATTCATCACTAACTGCCTGTGTACCTTCCTGTAAAACGGATATGACCGATCGGAGTATCGAAGAAAGCATCGAATGCATCCCTCCTATAAAATTGAATGACCATATCCACCTTTACGATGTCTATATCAAACTGGAACACCATCCAGTCATCCCGGAACTTGATCAGCTGCAGTTTCTGTCTTCTACCCAGGAACATCAGGTCGCCATCCACCTGTTTCTTTTCCCGTTCAAACTCAGTTTCAACTTCGGTTTGAACAGGAATAACAGGGGATGCTTCAGCACATACTTCCCTTCACAAAAAACTGAAACCCTCTGCCTATCCCTGATATCCTTTTCAATTTGCCTGAACCTGTCTATTCTTTCCTGCATCTATCATCCAACCTATTCTTCCGAAATGGCGCCTTGCCATTGGCAGAATGCTTCTAACCAATATTTCTGTCAAGTCCATCCACACAATCATTGTTCTTCTGTCTTCCTGTCAACTCTTCAAATGTACACATCAGTCCGTCGAACACCGCATCCCATGATCTGGTCTCGGCAAAGTCCCGCCCCCTGTGGCTGAACTGATACCTGAGGATATCATTGTTCAACAGTTCCTCAATGCATTCCGCAAAGCTCATGAAATCCCTTGGTTTAGCCAGATACCCGGTCTCACCGTGAGCGATGAGCCCTTTGACGCCACCTTCAGCCACTCCAACAACCGGCAGCCCTGATGCGAACGCTTCCAAAACAACATTCCCGAACGTCTCGAAAGAAGACGGAAAAGAGAAGATATCACAGGATGCATAGATCTCTGCCAGTTCATGCCCCTTCTTGTACCCTGTAAAACAACGTTCTCAGGCATGGTCTTTTCCAGCTCGGCTTTCATGGGTCCTTCACCGGTAACCACCAGAGAAATCCGGTCTTTGTATTTTCATTCAAGCGATGCATAGCATCCCTCAATACATCCAAGTCCTTTTCAGACGACACCCTGCCAACGTACAGCAGCACCAACTTATCATCAATACCCAGCTCTTCCCTTAGGGACCTGTTTCTGTGATTGGGTGCGAAACGGTCAAAGTCAATGCCTCTGCCAAAGATTTCAGTTTGAAGAACCCCCATGTCCTTCAGCACTTCCTTCGATTCCTCAGACGGGGTCACCGTCAGGTCCGCCTCGTTGTGGAACCATGTCAGATATTTTTCCAGCGGCTTTTCGAGCACACCCAGCTTATAGGACTTCAGGATCGTACCAAAGTGCGTCGAATAATTGGATACGACCGGTATCTTATGTTTCTTGCCGTACATCAGACCGGAAAGCCCCATGGTGAATTCCGTCATGGTGAAAATCAGATCCGGTTTAAACGTATCCATCCGCTTGTTGAGCCTGAACATGTTCGGCAAAGTGAACCTGCATTCAGGATACAGGACGAATGGCGAGGAAAAGAACGTCTCCATATTGTAGGGTATCGCACCTTCATTCTTTTGCTCAGGTGTAATGAAGATGTATTCGATATTCCTTGATTTAAGATAATCCCCCAGTCTTCGAAGCGTGTTGGTCACACCGTTGACCTGTGGTAGAAACGTATCTGTAAATATGGCTATTCTCATGTCCTTCCTCCTATGCGACGACCTTGTCGTTCAGCGCAACAACTTTACCGTTTAAAGCGACTCCGATAATCCCTTGCTCGTCATTCACAAGAACTGCATCCGGCGCGGCTTCCTCATCTGTGACCTTGAACACTTCGATTCCGAACACCTGCTTGAACACAGTATTGACGGCATATAACGCAAAGTCTTTGTCGATGACCGTTTTCTCTTCCTTCAGGTAATATGAAGCAAGTAAATCAAGCAATGGCAATCCGCAACTTTCCGCCTGTTTATCTATTTGATCTCCCTCATCCTTCAGCACCATGTCACTATGTTCGAAAGGATTCTTTATATGATTGATTCCAGACATTCTTTTGTTCCAGATTTCTTTGATCACGGTAAAGTGAAGCTTCCATTCATACAGAAAATGATTCCACAGCGGATATTCATTGTACGGAGCCTTTGCATGGAATTTACAGAAGTAGTCACACAACATATGACACACGACCCCAAGAGCCACCGACCGTTGTCTGACTGTCAGTGTTTCATCCTGTGCCATTCCCAGGTTCCTTGAGTATATGTCATAGGTCTCTGAAAACTTATGCTTCAACCTTACCATCTTTGTGATGTCAGGCTTGACGTTACCGAATATAAACATCCAGCGGTTGATTCCGGAATCGTCTACACCGTTTTTCTTCAGTTCATCATACAGATAGTGCCCGATGTGCAAATGCGTAGTAAACATCATAATTCATCACCTCCGTCTATAAACAAGTTATCATAAGAGAATTAAGCTTCTTCAAAGTTCATGTTATGTTTTGATTAAGGCATGTAAAAAAGACCAACACAAATGTGTGGTCTTCAAATAATAATTTACAATTTCAGTTTGTCTAATCCTTCTCGATAGCTGACAATCTAGCCGTTATCGGTAAAATGAGAACGCTTACCACCCCACCGACAATATAACCGCTGGAAATGGATATGTTTTCCGACAGATATCCATAACCAACTTGTCCGAGGACACTGCCGATATGATTCCGGCAAGCCATATGGCATCATTGTCACCATAGAGGTCAAGAAAATTGGGTTGCCATGCATACCATCCCCACAACATGAAGCTGGAAAACACAAAGGTAATCATCATCAAATGTCTGACAGAGGCTTTCTCACGCCATAGGATACACTCCCCTTGGCGAACACCGAATCAAGGGATTCCTTGTAGCCGGAATCATACAGTGCATCCACCAGCCACACTTCTACCGCTCCTGAGTAAAAGGTGTATGCAAGTCCAAGAACGACTGACATGCCGCAAAACAACATGAAGTTATTCGGTATTCGGGCTACCAGCACATATCTGATAGTCCCGATCATTATAACCAATGTACTTGACAGAAAAGACATCCGCCGTCCAAGGGTATCCGCAAACACTCCGGTTGGCATCTCGATCAAGACTCTCGTCCAGACTATTTTATCTTGTATATCAACAGCCTGTGCGCACGTCTGGCTGCTTCAAACCGATTGGCTATGCCATACATCAGTCGCGTCCCCCGTCCCAGCTCGCGGATATATCGGTTATCGCTAAAATATTGTTCTTCCAGAAACTCAATACCGTCAAACCATGACGACATCTCTTTCGGATCATCGATTCCCCATTTGATTACTGCTCCCGTCCTCTTCAGGGATGGATGATTCTTGGCTTGTTTCGCAGTGAGTGTACTGTAGGCGTCAAGTACGAGGGTGAATCCACCAAGTCTGTCTTTGATTCGCCGAAGCAGTGATATCAGTTCCTCTTCACCATGATACATGAAGAGTCCTTCTGCGACGACCAGACACTCCTTATCGGTTTCCGGCATCTTTTTCAGCCATTCCTCTTCAGTGACTGAAGAGCCTATCATATGATAGTTTTCTGATTCTTCGAAGAAGTTTCTGCGAACTTCGATGACTTCCTCAAAATCGACATCATACCACAGAACGCTTGAATCATTGATTCTCACACATCTGCTATCCAGCCCACATCCAAGATGCAACACGATGCAGTCTTTTTCCCGTGTCAAAAATGAGGATACATAATCATCCATCAATTTCGCCCGCAAGGATAACATGGTATTGGTTTTCGCCTGAATCTTCAGCTTCTTAAAAGGATAGTCGATGGCCTGTACGATATCATATGCCTTCTTATCCTTCAATATTGAGGCATCAGACTCATAATCCACAGCTTTTCCATACAGTGGAATCAGCATCGTTTCCTTTTCCTTATCCAGCTCTATCATCCATTCACCAACTTTTCATCAAACAGTATTCACTTAGAGACCTTTGGCCAGTTTATTGTCATACAGACGTTGATCGGCCACCCGCATCAACCTGGATTTCTTATCGCCATCGACACCGTATTCTGCCACGCCATAACAAAAGCTTCCCCGGAACACATCACCTTCATAGACGATATCCTGTCCGGCGAATTTCTTCTGGCTTTCTTCCAAAAACGCCATCACCTGTTCCATTTCAACATTTGAGAACATCATCGCAAATTCATCACCATCCAACCTTCCGATGGTTACCTTCTTGCCGCCAAAAGTCTGCAACACATCTCTAACTGCAAGGATATAAGCATCACCAGCCAGATGACCATACCTGTCGTTGATGCCTTTCAGGTCATCAAGATCCACCAGTGCAACGATGATTCTCTCTTTGGTGACATCGGCATAATCGATATGGGAATCCATCAGCCTTTCAAAGGGTTTTCGGTTAAACAGGTCTGTCAAGCCATCGTACCTGGACATATTGACCGTCTTATGATGCAATTCATATACGCGATAGATGATCGGCAGCTCTTCTCTGATATAATCGGCAATCAAGCGATCCACCTCTGTAAAGGTGTCCTTCATGCAGCTCTCATAGGAGATGATGAATCTTAACCTGCCGTTAACTTCCAATGGTATGGTGAGCCTGGACTGAATCTCCTTCTGACAGGTCACATCAGGCTCTTCCTGTTCCTGTGAATATGCTCCGCCTACCAACAGACTCATCTCGCCCTTGTCATCGACTCTATGGACAGAAGCACAATCGATATCGTCAAACACTTCAAGGAGCTTCGTTTGGATATCCCGAAAGAAGTCCTTTTCGGATGTGAATCCAAGAATGCTCGTATTGATACTGAGGAATGCATCCTTGACTTTGTAGAGCATCTGCAGTTTACGTTCATTTTCATATTGTTCGGTGATATCCTGTATGACTCCAATAATGCCCTGCACTTCACCCTGCTCATCGAGAACAACATCCTTGTTGAAGATGACCCTTCTCCGGCTGCCCTCCTTCGGCTGAACAAAGTTCTCATAGACCTGTTTGTCCTTTTTTTCATCATATCAAGGTCGCTTTATGATAAATATCCGCCAAATCCTTGGGGGCAACGTCATAGACGGATGCACCAATGACTTCATCCATTGTTTTACCGATATAATTCGCAAAAGAGACATTGCAAAACCGATATATCAGATCAATGTCTTTATAGAAAACCGCATTAGGCATCTGATTGAACAGTTTCTGGATAAACTTATCATTCACTTCATGATTCTTATCATCCATCATATCACCTGCCTCTTCTACTTCATCCGTTCACATTGTTGACGGCTTGCTTAAACAACTCATGCATATAAGGCTTTGCCTTTTTAAGTATGACCGGCTGCTTGTCTCTTCCGACAAAACAATGCTTCGATGCTCCCTTGGCGAATATCTTTTCACCAAGCCTGTCCTTCACCTCGTATTTCACTGAAAAGCGTACACTGTTGTAGTCTTCGATGGAAACGTGGATAGCCACTTCCTCATCGAAGCCGACCATGGAAAGATAATCACAGGATACCTTGAGCACCGGGCTTAGGATCCCTTCTTCTTCCATTTTCCATAATGCAGTCCCATGGCATTCATAAGGGATATTCTGGCTTCCTCAAACCATTTGATATAGTTGGAATGATGAATGATTCCCATCTGATCAGTTTCATGATAGTGCGCTTTACGATGATATGTATAACTCATTACTGCTCCTTTTACACTGTTATATATTACAGATGCTCAGCTTCAATTTTACTTTGATATGTTTCCTACCAATTATAACATATTGATCCCCTTATCGCACCGTAGACCTGTAGGGCACGATGGCCAATTGTATGACTCCTATAAGCTGTACTAGTCCCTCAACGCTCTACCGGTCATCTGCAGGAAAACAGTTTCAAGATTGGGCTCCTGAACGTCCATTGACAGGACACTGGCATGAACGCTGCCGACAATATCGATGATATTCTTGAACAATGCCTGGTCCTGTAGGGAAGATATCATGATGGTTCCGTCCTCCCTTTCAACTTCCTGTACGGATCCAATGCCCTTCAGACCTTCAACGACTGCATCCGTATTCCTATCCACTTTCAAATGGATTTCCGTAGTCGGGTTCACCAAGGTAATCAGTTCGTCTTTTGATCCCTGTGCGATGATGCTGCCCTGGTCCATGATGCATATACGATTGCAGAGGTATTCCACTTCTTCCATATAATGACTGGTGTATATGACCGTCATTCCTTTGTTCCTGTTGAGGTGAAGAACCGTGTCGAGGATATGTTTCCTTGACTGTGGGTCGATGCCGACAGTGGGTTCATCCATGATGATCAGCTCCGGATTATGCAGCAATGCGGCACCGATATTCAGCCTCCTTTTCATACCTCCTGAATAGGTCTTCACTTTATCCTTAAGCCTTTCCTTTATTCCGATGATTTCCGCCACTTCATCGACCGCCCTTTTCAGCGGCTTGCCCTTCAGACCGTATGCCCTGCCCCAGAACACAAGGTTTTCATTGCCGGACAGCAAGGGATATAATGCGATTTCCTGAGGTACATAGCCGAGGTTTTCCTGAATCGCCTTCGGCTTTTTGATGATGGAATCGTTTTTGTATAGGATCTCGCCGCTGTCAGGCTTCAGCAGGGTGGAAATCATGGAAATGGTCGTTGACTTCCCCGCACCGTTCGGTCCCAACAGACCAAGGATTTCTCCTTGCTGTACTGTAAAATCGATGCCTTTGACCGCATGGACCGTCTTGAACTTCTTATGAAGTCCCTTTACATTCAATAGTTCCATGTTATCCTCCTTAATTTTCAGGTTTACTTCTATATTATATCAGTATAGTCCTGCATCCATCAACTCAGACTCATCTTTTCCCAGACACCCAGGCTTGAAAAGCATTTCATTAAATGGCTTGTTTTTATCAGTTTTTATCATTTCAACCACTGTATTTCTGTCCTGTAATTGCTGTATTTTAGTACTTTTCTGTATTTCTAGCTCGTCTTTTGCCATTTTTGCACATTTTTTTATATTTTATCCTTGACAAATTATACAATCCGTACTATGATATTATTATGAAAAGCTTTTCACACAGTTTTGGTTTATATCATTTAGTCAATATGGAGGTAAACTTATGAAAAAAATTATCACATTGGTTACCGCTGCTGCACTTGTACTGTCAATTGCAGCATGTGGCGGCAACGAAACAAAAGAAGAAACAACAGGGGAGACAACCGCAGCTGAAACCACAACAACCGCAAGCGAATCAAGCTCCAGCGATGCAGAAACGACAATCACCATCTATCAGAATAAAGTTGAGATCACCGAGCCATTGACGGCATTTGGCGAAGCATACGAATCCGAAACCGGCGTAAAGGTGGAAGTCAAATCAGCAGGTGGCGGAACATCTTACGCAGACAGCCTAATTGCAGCATTCCAGACAAAGAACCAACCGGATGTTTTCGTCATCGAAGGTATGGGGGTACGAGATCTATAAAGACCAGATTGCTCCTTTTGAAGGTGATGAGTGGATTGATTTGACAGACCTTGAGTTTGTCGTAGACGGTCAGGTGTATGGATTCCCTGTAGCCGTTGAAGCTTGGGGTATGGGTTACAATGTTGCCATCCTCGAGAAAGCAGGCATCGATCCCGCAGGTCTCACTTCACAGGAAGCATACGCAGAGGCTTTCGCAAAAATCGACAGCATGAAAGATGAGCTGGGAATCAAATCAGTCGTATCCATGGCAGCATCTACTACTACAGGTATGACTTGGGTAACAGGATTACACAACTTCAATGGTTACTTGTCAGCAGGTACTGAATATGGTGATACAACCGTATTGGACCAGGTACTCGCCGGCGAAGCCGATATGGACCGTTTGACTGAGTATGCTGACTGGGTAGAACTTCTTTTCCAATATGCTGATCAGGAAGTACTGATCACAGGAGACTATGATGCACAGGTCGGCCTCTTCGGCAGCGAACAGGCAGCATTCATCCACCAGGGCAACTGGATTGATCCATGGTTGGTAGACAGAGGCATCTCATTTGATATGGCTTACGCACCACATGCGACTGTAAGCGGCACAATGGACTCCATCTTCATCGGAGCACCTTCATTCTACGTCATCAACACAAACAGCCCGAATATCGATGCAGTCAGGGATTTCCTGAACTATATGGCAATCAACGAGAAAGGCCACGATTACATGGTTAATCAGGCACAGATGGTTCCTGCATTCACAAACGTAACCATGTCACCTGCAGGCCCATTGTCATCAGACGTATCCAAATGGGTTTCCAAAGGTAAGGCATACACATGGCTTCAAAACGACCTTCCTGCAGGATTCGGTATGGATATCCTCGGACCTGTCTACGAAGCGTTTGCTAAAGGTGATATCACCAAAGAGCAATTCATTCAGGCAGTCGCTGCAGAAATTCAAAGCATTCCAAATATGTAAACTGAATTCCAAAAAAACGAAAGGTGTGAGAGACATCTCACACCTTTCGTTAACAAAGGGTATTATAGAATTAATGGGTAATCTATTTAGGAGGTAGTCAGATGAAAAACAGCAAACTATGGTTTTGGACTTTTATCACACCGGTTTTATTTTCATTTATCATAATTGTTGTCCTTCCTTTCTTCCTGGGGCTTTATTATTCCTTTACCGACTGGTCAGCAGTCGGAGGTGCACCTCAGTGGGTAGGATTTGAAAACTATAAATCCATGTTCGGCAATTATTCATTCCGATATTCATTCATAAGAACATTCCTGTTCACCTTGATCAGCGTCATTTCAATCAATGTCGTTGCTCTGCTTCTTGCTTTCCTTGTTACTAGAGAATTGAAACTCAAGAACTTCTACCGTGCCGGCTTCTTCGTACCGAACCTGATCGGTGGACTGATTCTCGGATATATTTGGCAATTCATCTTCAAAAGCATCCTTCCTTCTGTCGGCGGAGCAATCGGCTGGGATTGGTTGGAAAACACATTGCTTCTTTCGAAACCCAACATTGCACTGATGGCAGTTGTCATCGCTTTTACATGGCAGTATGCAGGTTATATCATGATGATCTACGTTGCAGCTATCCTGAACATTCCACAAGAGCTCATTGAAGCCAGCAACATCGACGGTGCCAAAGCTTTCGACAAGCTTCGTTCCATCGTCATGCCACTGATAGCTCAAGCCTTCACCATCACGTCATTCATGACTTTGGTAACCTCATTCAAGCAATTTGATATCATTCGTGCTTTGACAAACGGCGGACCTTCCGTATCGAAGATGGTGATGCAGTCCAATGGCATCGAAAGACTCCAGACAGTCAACTCGACAGAACTTCTGGCTGTTCATATCTATAATGTGGCCTTCAAGTTCAACAACATGGCAGAAGGTCAGGCAATGGCAATCATATTCTTCGTCATCCTGACGTTCGTATCCATTGGACAGGTATACTACAATAAGAAGAAAGAGGTGGAGATGTAATGTTTAGCAAGAAAAAAACACAACTGATCATTTTGGAAGTCATCACTGCACTGATGTTCCTGTTTGTCATGTTTCCATTTCTGATAGTCATCTTCAACTCCGCCAAAGACAATCTGTTGATCACAACTGCACCTTCTGCTCTTCCTGAAAATTGGGATCACTGATTGTAAATGTGAAGACATCTGGAACAATGATGTTATCCGTTATCCATCCAGTTTATTGTCATCCCTGACCATCACTATCGGGTCATTGGCTACGATTCAATCTTCTCTGCTATGGGCGCATGGCAGCTGGTGAGAACCAAGACCAAGACATCCACTTTTATCTTCCTTTTGTTCTTAAGTGGATTGATCATTCCGTTCCAGGTGGTTATGTTCCCACTGGTTAAACTGCTCAACAGTATCGAAATTGCTACTGGCATACCTGTCCTCTATACACGTGGCGGTATGATCTTCACCTATATTGGATTCGGAGCACCGCTTGCCGTATTCATGTTCCATGGTTTCATCAAATCCATTCCGGTTGCCCTTGAAGAAGCGGCTACCATCGATGGATGTACGAAACCTCAGGTATTCATGCATGTCATCATGCCTATCCTGAAACCGATATTTGTAACCGTCGTCATCCTGAACGTCATCTGGATCTGGAACGACTTCCTGTTGCCTTTGTTGGTTCTCGGCATCGGTAACCAAGTCCAAACCCTGCCTCTGGCAATCGCTTTCTTTGCAGGCGCATTCCGTATCCAGTGGAACCTCATGATGACAGCCGTCCTTATGGCTGCCGTACCGGTTGTCATCCTGTTCCTGTTTGTACAAAAACACATCATCAAAGGAATGGTGGCAGGTTCAATCAAGTAATCTAAATTATCGTCAATGATGCAGCAGGTGAAATCCATATCGGATATCATCTGCTGCATTTGTTTTCCGGTTCCATTTATCATCTTTGCTATAGGCTTCTGATATGATGCTTAATTCGAGCAATTTCTTAGTTAAGAACAAAATTTCACTTGAAATTTCTGGCACATCGTGTACAATGTTATGTAGTGTTATAATGACAAAGAACTGATATGTTGTATACAGAATAAAGAGAAAATGAAACGAGGAATCTAATTTGCTGCCTAGAGAAATATTCAGAAAATATGCCATAGACAAGTCCACACCCATACCCTTGTATTATCAATTCAAGAATATCCTTCTTGAGATGACGAAAGAAGGGAAGCTGCAACCCGGAGATATGATACCGACCGAGTTCGAACTCTGCGACATCTTCGGAATTTCAAGAACCACAGTGCGCCAGGCGCTCACTGAACTCGTGAATGAGAACAAGTTCTACAGAGTTAAAGGAAGAGGCACTTTTGTTGCACAGGACAAGATCAATCAGGATTTCATCAAGCGGATCGAAAGCTTCAAGGCTGAGATGGAGAGAAAAGGGTACACCCCCAGTTCCACAGTACTGAACTTTGAAGTGGTTGAAGCACCGATTGAAGTCGCCGTCGCTCTGAAACTGCCGGTCCATTCAGATGTCATTTCCCTGAAAAGACTGCGTTACGCCGACAATGAACCCATCCTGATCGCCAATACGTTCCTCCCCTATACTTCCTGCAAGAATGTACTGGATTATGATATGAATACCCATTCCCTCTACAAGATTCTAGCCCAGAACATCAGCACGAAGATCAACAAGGTGGTAAGAAATGTGGAGGCCGTCATACCTACGAAGGAAGACTGTGAACTTCTCGAAATCACCAAAACAACCGCTGTCCAAGTCTTCCACTATATCGGATACAACAAATTCGATTCACCGGTGGAATATACCATCTCAAGATACCGGGGAGATAAGAGCGTCTTCACCATCGAGCAGTACCTTGAATAATCAATGCCCATTGACTTTTAGTCAATGGGCATTACATCTATTTCATCATATAGCCGAGAAGCAGGTTCAAGGTATTCAAGAGCGCTCGCTCATGGGTTCTTTCCATGCTGTGGGAGGCATGCACTCCCGGCCCGATAAGGGCTGTTCGGATGTTATGCCCACCCCTCAGCGCTGCCGATGCATCCGAACCATAACTCGGATATACGTCCAAGGCATATGCCAGTTCCTGTTCTTTTGCAATCTCGACAAGTTCCCCCACTATCTCATAATCATAGGGACCGGTGCTGTCCTTGACACAGATGGACACATCTTTTTCCGTGCAGGCAAGATCATCTCCGATAGCTCCCATATCTACAGCAAGCAGCATATCGACATCCTCAGGAATATATGAGGAACCGTGCCCCACCTCCTCGTAAGTGGAGAACATGACCTGTATCTTTCTGTCGAAGCAGATGCCGTGCTGTTTAACATACTGCAGCGCACCCATGATGACAGCAACACCTGCCTTATCATCCAAGTGCCTGGATTTGATATAGCCTTCCTCAGACATCCTCACCCTAGGATCGAAACTGATGTAGTCACCTGTCATGATTCCCAGTGCCTCAACAGTTTCTTTTGAATCAACGTCTCTGTCAAGACGTATCTCCATAGCTTCTTCCTTCCTCTCCTGGGTTCTCGCTTCGCTGTACACGTGAACCGACGGCATGGTGCTCAGGATGGTACCTGAAATACCGTGGCCGGCTCTCGTATGAACCGTACAGTATTCCCCTTCGACGGAATGCATGGTGAATCCTCCGACACTGGTCATCCGAATCCTGCCATCCGTTTTGATACTGCGTACCATGGCACCCAAAGTATCCACATGAGCTGAAACCAGAAGCGTTTCACTGTCATCCGGTACATCCGAGTAAACCGGCAGGGTAACCAGACCGTTACCCTTTCTCGTCCTTTCAAACTCGAATCCCATCGCTATGACTTCCTCTTCCAGCCGGTTCATCACCAAAGTACAGAATCCGCTGGGACTGGGAATGTTCAGTATCTCTTCAAGTATCGACCTGGTATAACTCAAATCTTCAGTAATCATTTATAACCTTCCGTTCATGTTATCACTCTATCCCCATGTCTTCCGTATTCGGATTGGGATGCAGGAGTATCATTGGATCGATATCCGCAAATCTCTCAAGGGCGTTTTCCTTTGTATAGACAGTGTCAAGAAACTGTTCCCTGTAGAGGGTGTAGATATACTCTTCGCCGCTGTTCAGCATAATGGAAATATACTTTACTCCATCAAAGGAACAATAGATCATCTCTTCGCCTTCCGACATGAATCCCCGTTCTTTCAATCCATTGATGATGTTGTTCCTGGTCTTTGTGTTCAGCCACTGCAACTTGGTCTCTTCATTCATCCGAGTTGCCAGATTCAGATTGAAATCCGGGAAAACCGTATTCATTTCCCGTACATTGGCAAATCCATCTCCAAGGACCTGATATCCTTCCTCCTCTTTTCGAAGGATGACCAGCTTATAGTTCTGAAAGTCACTTTCCAGAGAGATGATCGCAAACGCTTCCTTTTCATCGTTTTTCAGATAACGGATGAACAGATCCTCTTCAAAATGCATAAACATAGCGAAATAGAGAGCCTCATAGACTTCCACTTCATCCGTCATCCTTCCTTCGCTTGGAAGGGGTACGTTGTATTTTTCCTGATAGACCGCCTCATCAACCGGATTGTATCCATCATAGCCGATCCTGATGGTGACGCCTTCCTCGGAATGATAGATGACGAAGATTTTTCCGCCATCATGGACAAGCTTCATTTCCCTCAGGATCCCTTCGCTGGTTTCAAGACGATACATCTCATCAAGCATCTCTACAGTCAGAAGTGACATGGTGTTCAAATCGAAGAGATGACCGGCAGACATGACCGGCTGTGCGTCTTCCAGCATGATCATCGTTTCCAGAGATTCAAGAATATGCTGTCCGTAGCCAACGATCGCTTCACCAACCAGCCGTTCCCTCAGCTTCATAACCTCATCTGCCATGAAGACGTTCTTGATCTGAGGATACTTTTCATATATCCTGGCGGTCGTATCCGGCTTTACCATCGCAAGAACATGAATCAGAACTTCCCCACTGCCCAGGAAATCATCAAAATCTTGCTTGTCACCTCATCCTTATAGCTGTCATAGTCATCGATCCAACTGATTGCTTCCTTTTGCTCATCGCTGCCGTTTTCGTAGATGTGGATGTACTTGTCTTCAATATCGTTCTTGATATCATCAACGATATCATCCAGATTCGGCAGCTGCAGCCTAAAACCGCATATCAAACCGGCAGCATCCAGCTCACTGCTCTCATACACGAAGATGTCGTTGGCATTGTAATCTTCTATATTCATTTGTACCGTTAGAGATTCATTGAAAATATCCCCAAACACAAGGGAATCGATGAAGCCGGGCAGCGGGATTCCCCAGGCACCATAAGACCTGGCAGTGAACACAAATCGGTGACCGGTATCTGTATTCTCGTGTTCGACCGCCATCGTGACCGGGACGTAGATCTCGCCCCATTGTATATTGACCTGAGCTATTCCGCTTTCATAGACAACATTCAGATTGATGATTTCATACTCCTTGTCCTCGACCGCATCCATCAGAAGCCCAGCAAGCTCCTGATTGACGACTTCCACAGGGACAACCGCTTCATAGAGATTGTCCTGGACCCTATCGAGTGATTTGATGCCGCTGCTGTCAACAAACTCGTCCATCGCATTCTGACGAATCGGTTCCACACCAAATAGGCCTAATTGGAGATATCCAATAAAGCCAAAAACGGCAACCGCTATCACAATGGCAAGCGCGCCTATGAATGTAAGCCAGCGTTTAGTACTCATATATTCCTCCCGTAACCGACATATGCCGATTACATCTAATTCTTATCTTTTTTTACCATTTTACCATATTTTTCAATGAAGTACAGTAATTCATAAGATATTATGAAGCAGCTCCCCGGATAACCGGAGAGCTGCAGATTTCAATCATCGTACTACTGAATGATTCCTCCGAAAGGAATCGGCATACACCGTTATATGTGACAGTTATTGACTGTCCTTGGGAATGAGATGACATCACGGATATTACTCATACCTGTCATATACATGATCATCCTCTCAAAGCCAAGACCAAATCCAGCATGGCGACATCCTCCGTATTTACGAAGATCCATATACCACCAATAGTCTTCTTCATTTAGACCCATTTCAGCCATCCTGTTTTTCATGGTTGGCAAGTCATCCTCACGCTGGGATCCACCAATGATTTCACCAACTCCCGGGACAAGCAGATCCATCGCAGCTACAGTCTTGTCGTCGTCGTTGAGTTTCATATAGAACGCTTTGATATCTTTCGGATAATCGGTAACGAAGACCGGCTTCTTAAACTTCTTCTCAGTCAGGTATCTTTCATGTTCCGTTTGAAGGTCACTGCCCCATTCAACCGGGTATTCAAACTCGTCATTGTACTTCCTAAGAATCTCAATGGCTTCGGTATATGTAATGCGCTGGAAATCGTTGTTCACGACATTATCCAGTCGCTCAAGAAGTCCCTTGTCCACGAACTTGTTGAAGAATTCCATCTCCTCCGTTGCATGTTCACGCACATAATTGATGATGTATTTGATCATCTCCTCAGCAATATCCATATCATCCACCAGGTCCGCAAATGCCATCTCAGGTTCAATCATCCAGAATTCAGCTGCATGGCGCGGCGTATTGGAGTTCTCCGCTCTGAATGTAGGTCCGAATGTGTAGACGTTTCTGAATGCCATCGCATAGGTTTCAGCATTCAGCTGCCCGCTTACCGTCAGGGAAGTTTCTGAGCTGAAGAAATCCTTGCTGTAATCCACATCGCCCTCTTCGGTCTTTGGAATGCTGTTCGGGTCCATCGTGGTTACCCTGAACATTTCACCAGCACCTTCACAGTCGCTTCCCGTGATGATCGGTGTATGGATATTGACAAAACCCTTCTCATTGAAAAACTGATGAATCGCGAACGCTGTCAGGGATCGCACGCGAAAAACTGCTGAAAATGTATTGGTCCTGGCTCTGAGATGCTCGATGGTCCTCAAGAACTCGAATCCATGACGTTTCTTCTGAAGCGGATAATCAGCTGCTGATTCACCTTCCACGTCGATATTGACTGCCTGAAGCTCGAAATCCTGTTTCGCATCAGGAGTTGCGACAAGTTTTCCTTTGGCTATGACTGCCGATCCGACATTTAACTTGGAGAGTTCCTTGTACCCTTCAATCTCAGCATCCATGACGATTTGCAGCGTACCGAAATGTGTCCCGTCATTGATGACCATAAAGCCGAAATTGCTTGATGCACGTATGCTTCTTACCCATCCTGCCACTGTGATCTCCTTATCGACATAGGGCGAAAAATCACTGTACAAGTCTTTAACCAATACTGTATTCATATTAGTACCTTCTTTCATCTGCTATTGAGCCAATCTCGTATTCTCCGGATTCATCGTCTTCACACCAAAAATCGTCCGGATTATTTCCCATTATAACATATTTTCTATTCTTTTCAGTTGTATTCTATGCTATAATATGTAATTATATTAGATGATTCTAAAACATTCAAGTGAATAATCAGATAAATATAGAACAAGGAAGGTGTAACAATGGATTCAAGAATACAAACACTGGCGGCCAATCTGGTGAATTACTCCGTACAGGTGCAAGAAGGTGAAAAAGTACTCATCGAACATGTCGGAGATGCAACAGTGGACCTGGCCAGACAATTGGTGAAGGAAGTCTATAAAGCAGGCGGAGTTCCATTTATCCAGTCCACCAACATGAAGATTTTGAGGGAACAGCTTCTACATGCTCCCGATGAGCTTTTTGAGGCCAAGACCTCATGGGAATCCGAGCGTATGAAGCAGATGGACTGCTATATTGGAGTCCGTGGTTCAGACAATGTGACCGAGCTCGCGGATGTTCCTTCAGATCAAATGTCGAAATACCAGCGCCTGTGGCAAAAACCGGTGCATTCAGAAATACGTGTCAAAGGCACCAAATGGGTAGTGCTCCGTTATCCCAACGACTCCATGGCCCAGCTAAGCAATTCCAGCACTGAAGCTTTCGAAGACTTCTATTTCAATGTCTGCAATCTCGACTACAGCAAGATGAGCAAGGCGATGGACGCATTGGTCGAACTGATGAACAAGACGGACAGAGTCCGAATCACAGGTCCGGGAACCGACCTGTCGTTTTCCATCCATGAGATCCCTGCCATCAAATGCGCAGGTGAGATGAACATCCCAGATGGCGAAGTGTTCACCGCACCGGTGAAGGACAGTGTCAATGGTACCCTCCAGTACAACGCACCTGCTGTGTATCAGGGTTTCACTTATGAAAATATCAGGCTGACTTTCAAAAACGGCAAGATCATCGATGCCACTGCCAATGACACAAAAAGAATCAATGAAGTGTTCGATACAGATGAAGGTTCAAGGTTCATCGGCGAGTTCGCCATCGGTGTCAATCCATATATCCTCGACCCGATGAAAGATACCTTATTCGACGAGAAGATCATGGGCAGCTTCCACTTCACTCCCGGACAGGCCTATGAGGAGGCCGATAATTCAACCGTTCAGCCATCCACTGGGATCTGGTCTGCATTCAAACCGAAACCTGCGGCGGCGGCAAGATCTACTTCGACGATGTTTTGATCCGTGAAAACGGCCGTTTCGTCATTTCTGAACTTGAATCCCTCAATCCCGAGAACTTGCAATAATAAGGATACTTTCCTGTAACATAAAAAGCACCATATCTTCGGTCATCTGAAGATATGGTGCTTCGCTCATTTATTCGTATTTGTTCTGTTCCTTGAATGACAACCATATGATCGGTCTAATTGGCTTTCAGTGTCATCTTGGATTCTTTTATCTGTTTCGCATCGCTTCCTGTCAAACCATGGCCGCTATTCATTACCCCTATCATGTTGCGCTCCATGTCACTTAATGTCTTCTTCCTGTCCTGTACCTGTTGGAACATTTTAACAGCTTTTTTCTAAAGTCACAGTTACCCTCCTGATTCCAAGATATTACAAACATCTCAAAACATACTTAACTTTACGCGTGCTTAACAATAAGTTTCTTCTATTATAACAAATTTGTAATAGTTTTGAAATATTTAATATGTTGAAATTTAATAGGTTTTCCTGCGTTTTTTAGTTTTATTGCACAAATGGCTGCATTTGTTCAAGATTCCTTGCACCAGCACGACATCATTATCTTACTGTACTATAGCCTGCAACTTCACCTTGAGCTTCCTTGTGTTTTTTCAGATACTCATAGGCTTCATTGATCTCAGCGATACGTTCCGTAGCGTACTTCTCGTACTCAGGGGCATACCGTCGGCTGCCATCCTATCAGGATGGTATTCCTTGGCTTTCCTGCGATAAGCTTTCTTGACGTCATTCAGGCTCGAATTCTTGTCTACATCAAGCACTTTCGAGTATTTCTCGACCAGCGAAGCTGTACTCACGCCACCAAAAGAGGCTCCATTTCCTGTACCGTAACTGCCGTATCCATAAGAACCTGAACCAAATGCCCTGTTTCCAAATCCACCGAATCCATTGCCGTACTGCCTTCCTGCACCGGTGAAATGGTTCTTGATGCTGATATATTCGTATTCAGTTAATCCCATCTCCAATACGATTCGTTTGATGCTCGTTTCCTCATCTGATGAAAGTGTCTTGTCCTGTACACCGATGGTAAGCAACAAGTAACTCAATGACAGGACAAAGTTCCTATTGTTGTGGTATGTTCTGATAACACGTACGAATTCCTTGTATTCTTCCGGATGGTTTTTCCCATAATCAAAGGCTGCCTGATAGTTGCTCAACTCACTGCCGGATATCCTGAAGTTCTGTGTGATATACCGACGGATGATTTCCACTTCCTCACGACTCACATGACCGTCCGCTTTAGCCACGACGGCAGAGAGCGCCATAATGGAAGCGATTACGGGATTCACGTCACGAAAGGCGGGCTCATCCTTCAGATAACTCCGAAACTTCGGCAGCTTCCTCGGCAACATGAATACAATCAATATGACCCACGGCTGCACCAAGGTAAGAAATCCCCACAGTGTACCGCTTCGTCCCTTGAAGGAGGCGACCATGCCTGCAACCATCGCCAGCATCATCACAAATATAAATCCTACGATATTGAATCCCAGGGTAAATAATCCATTTAACAGTTCCAACATTTTATCACACTTTCTTCGTACGCTATGTACTGTCATTCATCAGTTCAATTGTTCAGTCTATCCTATGCTGCATGTCAATAAGAATAGTATACGGGGTAAGAGCGAAGAAACTTTGAAGATTTTATAAAAGTTTTATTAAAATGCGGGATTGTCGGCTTTCGTGAGGCATAGATATGAAGAGAATGTCTTTGTGAGGTTTGTATAAGACGAACGAAAACGGTGACATATCCGACACTGTGCGTGCGGGGCACAGATGGGTTAGGGACCAACGTCCGAGAACGAGTTCCCAGACGTTAATCCCAAACCCATCAGATGACCCGAGTGCACATTTAGTCGGACATGCCACCGTTTTCTACTATCTAGGCTCAACCACAAAGACGTGATTTGAATGAAGGCCACACGCCAGCCGCTTGCTCCTCACTGCCAGTATTGGCAGCTTCAGTCATCGGCCAACCTGGGTGACTGGCTGGATGAGTCTTCTGGTAGTATGCTCCTTGATGAATTGATCTATCATATTATGGAAATATTATAAAATCATAAATAAGAATATAATATGGAAACAAATGACGATGTTTGATAGCGGATATATCTCACTATCAAGCATCGTCATTATAATTTGCATAGCTATTTGGGGCTAATTAATATTGGCCAGCGCATCTCAAGCTGGCCAGATACTGAGCACTCTCACTTGAAGTGAGGCTAATGGCGACAGGTGCCGGCTGCTGCAGGTGTTGATGGCGGGATTTTGGATAACATCTTAGTGGGACTTGATGGGGAATGGGCGCATTTCCGTTCAGTTCCAGGATTTTCCGGCAGGAAAATCTTCCTTGACAAATCTAACACCTGCTCGACGCTCGGCGACATCCATCGATTGCCAAGGATATCAGGCGAGGTTTGTTAGATTTAGGCAATGCGTTCATATCCCATCTAGTCCGACTTGGATGTTCAGCCACTTCCCGACATCAATTCCTGCAGCAGCCGCCACCGTCCCCATCATACGAGCGCCAATAAGCTTACTTAGACAAATTTCTCGGCTGCAAACACCGCCGTAGCACCATCACCACAGGCAGTAACAACCTGTCGCAACGACTTCTGTCGAAGATCACCTGCAGCAAACACACCTTCGACACTGGTCATGCAGTTCTCACCTGTCGCGATGTAACCGCCTTCATCCATTTCCACTTTACCGTAAAGGAAATGCGTACTGGGATCACTGCCTACAGCTATGAATGCACCGTCGATGTCGACTTCTGTCAGGGCTTCTGTCTTCTTGTTCCTCACAACAGCCTTGTTGACGAACTGATCACCTTGAATCTCTTCCAGTGTGGAGTCCCACATTATCTCAACATTTGGAATCTCAAAGAGTTTCTCCTGCAGTACTTTTACTGCTCTCAGCTCATCCCTGCGGTGAACAAGGTAGACTTTCTCACACATTCTTGATAGGTAGATGGCATCCTCGACGGCTACGTCACCACCGCCCACGACCATGGCAGTCTTGTTCCTGTAGAAAGCTCCGTCACAGGTTGCGCAGTAGGATACACCACGGCCGGCATATTCCTCTTCTCCTGGAACACCGAGTTTTTCCAGGTTGCCCCATGGCGAATATGATGGTTTTTGTTTCATAGGTGTTCTGTGTGGTGACCACTTTCTTCACATCGCCGTCCAGTTCGACTTCTACAACATCCTCTGCCTTGATGTCCACACCGAAGTATTCCACGTGCTCCCTGAACATGGTTGACAGTTCAAATCCTGAGACGGATTTGATTCCCGGATAATTCTCTATCTCATACGTGTTGGTGATCTGACCACCCGCAAACGACTTCTCCAGAAAAACAAAATTCAGCTGCGCCCTGCTGGCATAAATTGCTGCCGTCATACCTGCCGGACCAGCACCTACAATTACCAAATCCAATACGTTACTCATCACTTGTAAACACGCATCAAACGCATAAGTCAATGCTCTTGATGCTTCTCCTCTCTTCGAATCGTCCATGTGTATTCATTTTTGCATTTGATGCACAATCAAAGGTTGTAAGGTTCTTTCAACCTTAACCTCCTGATTATGACTCTCGACTTTTGAATAAAATCATTTCTTATTATAACACAGCAGTTGAAAAACTCAACAAAAACAACAGCGCAAGCAATCCGTGCACTTGTGTTTTATACAAATAATGATTATCCGTTCGAAATCACTTGACGTGTATACAGTATACAGTATATAATACAACCGTAAACAGGAATGACAGAATTAATTCACGAGATAAACGGAATACAACTTTAGCCGTCATTTTCTGTACATGAATTATTCATTCAGATATACTGTACTTATTAAGGAGGAAATGCTATGAATTCAGCATACCAAACATTCGCACCTGGTTCATGGATAAAAAGCGTCAATGTACGTGATTTCATTCAGAAGAACTACGCCCCATATGAAGGCGATGATTCTTTTTTGGCGTCTGCAACAGATGATACAAAACAGTTATGGGATCAAGTTTCCGAGCTGATGCTTGAAGAAAGGGAAAAAGGTATTCTCGATGCAGAAACCAAAGTACCTTCATCCATTGTTGCCCATGGTCCAGGATATATCGACAAGAACATCGAGAAGATCGTTGGTTTCCAGACCGATGCACCTTTGAAACGCGGAATCATGCCAAACGGAGGTATCAGAGTCGTGAAGAATGCCCTTGATTCCTATGGCTATGAATTGGACCCGACCACTCTTGAAATCTTTACTAATTATAGAAAAACCCATAACGAAGGTGTTTTTGACGCCTATACGGAGGATATGAGAAACGCGAGACGTCAGGTATCATCACCGGATTGCCTGATGCATACGGAAGAGGACGTATCATCGGAGACTACCGACGTGTTGCTCTCTATGGTATCGATTTCCTCATCGAGGAAAAAGAAGCTTCCAAGAAGCAGCTTGAAATGGATTATATGGAAGAGAACGTTATTGTCCTTCGTGAGGAACTGAGCGAACAGGTCAAGTCCCTGAAGGAAATGAAGGTTATGGCGGCAGGATATGGCTGTGATATCAGCGCACCTGCCAAAAACGCACAGGAAGCCATCCAATGGACCTACTTCGGTTACTTGGCAGCCATCAAGGAACAGGACGGTGCCGCAATGAGTCTTGGCCGTGTTTCCACCTTCCTCGACATTTACATCGAAAGGGATATCAAAGCAGGAAACCTGACTGAGGAGGAAGCGCAGGAGCTTATTGACCACTTCATCATGAAGCTTCGTATGGTGCGTTTCCTCAGAACTCCATCCTACAATGAGCTGTTCTCCGGAGACCCGACATGGGTAACGGAATCCATTGGCGGTATGGGTATCGACGGCCGTACGCTGGTAACCAAGACAAGTTACAGGGTACTGCATACCCTATACACATTGGGACCGGCACCGGAACCGAACCTGACTGTCCTCTGGTCAGAGAAGCTGCCGGTTGAATTCAAGAAATTCGTTGCCAAGGTATCCATTGACACCTCATCTATCCAATACGAGAACGATGATCTGATGCGTCCATCCTACGGTGATGACTACGGTATCGCCTGCTGTGTATCAGCCATGGCGATCGGTAAGCAGATGCAGTTTTTCGGTGCAAGAGCCAACCTGGCCAAAGCCCTCCTGTACGCCATCAACGGTGGTGTTGACGAGAAATCCGGTGTCCAGGTGGCTCCGATGTTCACTCCCATTACAGCTGATGTCCTTGACTATGATGATGTCATGGGTAAATTTGACCAGGTACTCGACTGGCTGGCGCAGCTGTACATCAATACGTTGAACATCATCCACTACATGCATGACAAATACGCTTACGAGAAACTGCAGATGGCTCTTCACGACAAGGAAGTCCTTAGAACCAGCGCTTGCGGTATAGCAGGGCTTTCCGTTGTAGCAGACTCGCTGTCAGCCATCAAGCACTCCAAAGTCGAAGTGGTCCGTGATGAAAACGGCCTTGCGGTTGATTACAATGTCACCGATAAGAACTATCCGGCTTTCGGTAACAACGACGACCTCGTAGACGATATCGCAAACGAGATTGTCGAGAAATTCATGAACAAACTTCGTAAGCACAAGACATACAGAGACTCCATACCTACGATGAGCATCTTGACGATTACCTCCAATGTAGTGTATGGTAAGAAGACCGGATCCACTCCGGACGGACGTAAGGGCGGAGAGCCTTTTGCACCGGGAGCGAATCCGATGCACGGCAGGGACCACAACGGAGCAATCGCTTCCATGGCATCCGTAGCCAAACTACCCTTCGAGCATGCAGAGGACGGGATCAGCTATACCTTCTCCATCGTGCCGAAAGCTCTTGGTAAGGACAGCACTCAGAGAATCAGCAACCTGGCAGGTATGATGGACGGTTACTTCCATGATGGCGGACATCACATCAACGTCAATGTTTTCGACAAGGAAACGCTGCTTGATGCCATGGAGCGTCCTGAACTGTATCCCCAGTTGACCATCCGTGTATCCGGTTATGCCGTTAACTTTGTCAAGTTGACAAGGGAACAGCAGTTGGATGTCATCAACAGGACATTCCACGAAAGAGCCTAGTAACTTTAATGATCAACGATATATTTTTGGAGGTGTTCCAGTGCCTAAAATTCACTCTGTTGAAAGCTGCGGTACGGTTGACGGACCGGGTATCCGGTTTGTTGTTTTTACCCAGGGTTGTCCTTTAAGATGCCAGTATTGCCATAATCCCGACACTTGGAAAATGAGTGACGGCAAAGATATTTCCGTAGATTATCTTGTAGATGAAGCCCGGAAGTATCAATCCTATATGAAGTTTTCCGGCGGCGGCGTGACGGTCACCGGTGGTGAGCCCCTCCTTCAAACTGCTTTCGTCAAAGAATACTTCACACGTCTGAAGGAGCTGGATATTCATACAGCCATCGACACATCAGGTTATTTGTTCAACGATGAGGTCAAGGAAGTCCTTGAACTGACCGATCTGGTCCTTCTCGATGTGAAGCATTTCGATCCGGCGAGCTATAAGGCGTTGACGGGCGTCGAACTTGAGCCCACCTTGAAATTCCTTGACTATCTCAGCGAAAAGGAATCAAGACCTGGATCCGCTATGTGCTTGTACCCGGTCTGACCGACCAGCCCGAACACATTGAGGCTTTATCCAAGCATCTGAGCCGCTATGAAAACATCGAACGGATTGAGCTGTTGCCCTTCCACCAGATGGCAACATATAAATGGCAGGAACTTGGTCTTGAGTATAAACTCGCCGATGTGAAGGAACCGACAAAAGAAGAGATGATCAATGCATTGGCTATTTTCAAGATACATAACCTTAATGTGTTAATGAATTGATGCACCAATTTATTAAAATGACTTGTATTTATGCACAGTTTATTATAAAATGAGTGTGTTGACCAAGATTGGTAAAAGAAACGATAAATATTAGGAGGTAATATCATGGCTTACAAAATTAATGATGAATGTATCTCATGTGGTGCTTGCGAATCTGAATGCCCAACTGGTGCTATTGCTGAAGGCGATTCAATTTACGTAATCAACGCTGATGAGTGTATCGATTGTGGTGCTTGCGCTGACGTATGTCCAGTTGACGCTCCTCAACCAGAGTAATCAAACGATTAAAAAAAGAGAGGCTTGACCTCTCTTTTTTGCGTTCTCATATATTCGTTCCCATATATTCATTCTCATATAATAGTTCTCATATATTCATTTCGGGGCCGGTTCATCAGATCATCCGGTCAATCAGCCGAACAAGCGCTGCACCAATTGCAAATGCGGCGACCGATGTCACCACAGTCAGCATATCATAACCTGCAGTAAAAGGAATGAGCACAACAGCGGATGCAATGATCAGACCTATGATGAGGCTGACCGTTTGACGCCTGTGGTTTTTCAAAAGATGGTTTGTCACCTTTGCACTCAATAATATGCCAAGTGCAACACCGACAGCGATGAATCCCAACGGGATGATGACTTCAAGTCTGAAAGATGTGACATTGGCGATGTAGGATTTGAAGATATAATACTGACCGATGATCAACAGGACAAGGGATCCGCTGATTCCCGGAAACAGCATCGCAGCACCTGAGATCATCCCGACAACGATAAGAAGCAGTACATACGGCATTGAAAGCTCTGGAAAAACAGTGACGATCAAGTCCGTCTTCTCGGGACTGAAGTATGATATGGCAAATATCACAACCGTACCGACAGCCAGCAGCGGCCATGAGATACGTTCACCCTTCAATTCACTTTTCAGCAGCGTTGGAATGCTGAAAAGTACAAGCCCTACAAACCAGAAGAAGGTCTGGGTCGACCAGGATGCGAACAGCCAGTCGATGATTTTGCAAATCCGATAATACCGACTGCAGCTCCTGCAAGGACTTGAGCAAGAAAAACAATCGACTCCAGGCGTTTCTTGGTGTGGATTTTGAACACTTCCGATATGCTTTCCATCAGGCGGTCAAAAATGCCAAGTATGACCAGCATGGTACCGCCGCTCACTCCTGGTATGATGTTGGCGATACCGACAGCCATACCTCCGATAATATTCTTTAACATGTCTATTCTCCCTTTCTCATTCGTTAAGCCATCAGCATCCATTGAATGCGATTTCCTTCTTCTTCATATCCCTTACCAGAATCATCAAAAGCAAGACCAGAATTCACCTCTGACCCTCTCCATCTTTCCGGCACCCAGTCTTCCGATCCAGATCATATCCACCATATTGTACGCTATCTGAAGAAAAGACGTTCCCATAATCGGAAACGCCAGTGCTGTCAGTTTCATAATTATACTTCCATTCGTCAGATCACTAACCATCAAGCCTATTCCTATTCTACAATTTCACATTACCACTCAGCAATTGATTATACCATTTGAGTCTGTCTTTTTCAACATGGTACTATTCGACCTTGATCAGTAACTGGGTTTCATATTGCTGCTGATCGCCCTTCGTGGCCTTATCCTGTCCTTTCAGGAAGACCTCGCGACTGGGCAAGCCCCCACCAGGTCATTCTCTTTCATGAAATCAGATATTACACTGTAGGATTCGGACAAGGTCTTATAGGGTCCGACATGCAAACAGCTTACGAATCTGCCTCCAGACAGTTTTCCGGTAGTGACTGAACCCTTTTCAATTGGCTCGACCACTTCAACGCAGACTTCGATATCCGCATCATCTTCCTTATATTCACTGTCATAATACAGGGCGAAAGGTGCTCCAACTCCATTCATGCCGATCTGCTCATAGATATTGCGGATATATTTGCCGACTTCTTTGTATTTGCCCTTATATCTTATGCTCGCTACCTGCAAATCATCAATTTCAATTATTGTGACAACCGGTTCATTACTCATCGCTTACCTCCCGGAACTGATACGATACCTTTGGATTGACTAATCGGGCGTTCATACTATGCTATTGCATACATGACGCCCGGATCAACGCATATTACTCGAGACGGAGTTTACGAATATCATCTTTGAGTCTTTCAATATCAGCTATGAAAGCCTCAATATCTTCCTCATGCTCCAATTCATCATTCAGGATTTGAGTCACGATCTGATAGGTTGCATGGTCTTTGCCGTAAGTCATCTTGGCAAGATCCAGATCCAATATTTCTATTGCTCTTTTTCCCATTGCCAACCTCCTTCAGCGTTGAACATCAAACCGGTCAGCGTTCATCACTTTGTTCCATGCTTTGATGAAGTCATCGATGAACTTATCCTCGGCATCATCACTTGCATAGACTTCTGAAAATGCCCGAAGCTGGGAATTCGAACCGAAGATCAGGTCGACTCTTGTCGCCATCCACTTGCGTTCTCCGCTTGCCCGGTCGATGCCCTCGAATACTTGTGCATCATCATCCATCGGTTTCCATTTCGTAGCCATATCCAGTACATTGACAAAGAAATCATTGGTCAGCGTTTCAGGTCTTTCCGTAAAAACACCAAATGGAGAATGGCCATAGTTGGTATTCAGCACACGCATTCCGCCGATCAGGGCTGTCATCTCAGGTGCTGTCAGCGTCAGCAGCTGGGCCTTGTCTATGAGGAGTTCTTCAGCACAGACTGCATATTTTTGCTTCTGATAATTCCTGAATCCATCTGCGACCGGTTCAAGGACAGAAAAAGACCTTTCATCCGTCTGTTTCTGCAAGGCGTCATTCCTTCCGGGGACAAACGGTACTGTCACTTCATGCTCCGCTTCCTTTGCCGCTTTTTCAATGGCTGCACAACCACCCAATACAATCAGGTCTGCCAGGGATACCTTCTTCTTATCACAGCATGCATCATTGAATTCAGCCTGTATGCTTTCAAGTTTTGCCAATATACCTGCCAATTCTTCCGGCTGATTGACCTGCCAGTCCTTTTGCGGAGCAAGTCGTATACGTGAACCGTTGGCGCCGCCCCTGTTATCGGAACCACGGAACGAGGATGCCGAGGCCCAAGCGGTTGATACCAGTTGGGATATGGATAATCCTGATTCCAGCAGTTTGGCTTTCAGGGCAGTTATATCTTCATCATTGATCAGGTAGTAGTCGACTTCGGGTATCGGGTCTTGCCATATAAGATCCTCCTCCGGAACTTCAGGACCAAGATAACGGGAACGGGGTCCCATATCACGATGGGTCAGCTTGAACCATGCTCTGGCAAAAGCATCGGCGAATTCCTCCGGATGTTCATGGTACCGTTTGGCAATCGGTTTGTAAACCGGATCCATTCGTAAGGAAAGGTCTGCTGTCGTCATGATCGGAGGTTGTTTTCCTGTACCCTGAGAAGTCGGAATGTTATGGGCTGCAGGATCTGACGGAACCCACTGCCATGCGCCTGCAGGGCTTTTCACCAGATTCCAGTCATATCCGAACAAGGTGTCAAAGTATCCCATGTCCCACTTGGTCGGCGTTGCATTCCACGGTCCTTCGATACCGCTGGAAATCGTATCATCGCCTTTTCCGGTACCATAGGCGTTCTTCCAGCCTAGTCCCATTTCCTCTATGTTGGCACCTTCCGGTTCAGGTCCTACGTTTGTCGGGCTTGCCGCACCATGGCATTTGCCGAAAGTATGGCCGCCGGCTACAAGGGCAACCGTTTCTTCATCATTCATCGCCATTCGTGCAAAGGTCTCTCTGACATCTCTTCCCGATGCCACCGCATCCGGCACGCCATTCGGACCCTCAGGATTCACATAAATCAAACCCATCTGCACGGCTGCCAACGGATTGTCCAGTTCGCGTTCGCCGGTATAGCGCTTGTCTCCCAGCCACTCGGTTTCTTCTCCCAGTAGACATCCTCTTCCGGTTCCCAGATGTCTTCCCGGCCTCCGCCGAAACCGAAGGTCTTGAATCCCATGGATTCCAGAGCACAGTTGCCCGCAAGGATCATCAGGTCCGCCCACGAAATCTTCTTGCCATATTTTTTCTTGATCGGCCAGAGCAATCGGCGTGCTTTATCCAAATTGACATTGTCCGGCCAACTGTTGAGCGGAGCAAACCTTTGATTACCCGTACCTGCACCGCCACGGCCGTCGCCAACTCTGTACGTTCCTGCACTGTGCCAGGCCATCCTGATGAACAAGCCACCATAGTGTCCATAATCAGCAGGCCACCAGTCCTTTGAGTCCGTCATCAAGTCATACAAGTCTTTTTTAAGTGCATCATAATCGAGTTTCTTGAATTCTTCAGCATAGTTGAAAGCCTCATCCATCGGGTTGATCTTGTCGGAGTTTTGCTGCAATACCTTGAGGTTCAATTGATTCGGCCACCAATCTCGATTTGTAGTGCCACCCATTTTTCCTTTGTCGACAGCACCTGTTACTGGACATCTTCTTTCGCTCATTGCAATCTCCTTTCCAATATACTACTTTCATTTATACATGGATCATCTATATGAATACATATTTAGATGTATTTGAATCCTTCTTGCCAGAAGCGTACCAAAAAAGCCGAACACCAGACATATGAGACCTGTATAGACCAGCCAAGTATTCGATATGTTTCGAAACACACCGCCGACAACGTATTTTGATATTCCCAGAGCACAGAATCCGGTGTACCCTGAGAAGAGCAGCGAACCGACAAAAGCCCTTGTCTTGGGATTTTCTATCAGGATTATTGACAGCTGCGTCAACATCGATGTCGATATGATTGCAACACCCATGAACACGTTAATGAACACCATGATGAAGCTGAACACACAGCCGATCTCAAGTACGGCCCATTTGTTGCTGATTCTTGACAACAGAATAAAGATGACCATCGACAGATACGGTGACATGATCATATACTTGGAGCCCGGTATAGGAAACACGGTACTCACCTGATAGATTACGATACCACCGCAGATCATCGCCGCAATTCCTATCGCTACCGATGTGATTTCTTTTGAATCTATATGCGTATCCTTCATAATCCCACCTTTTCTTCATTAAAAATGAGCAGGAACATCCCTTGGGAATCCTCTCTGCTCTGCCACTTATTATTATAACATATATGTATTTATGATGAATAGTAATGAATATTATTTTCATCTGATCATATCATCATCCTGCATTCAACTGTCCAAAAAGGATTCATTCCAGTTCTAAATCTATTTGATTCGATGCCATGGCTTGATTATATTCATCCATAGTAATATTATATACTTATAGAACGGAAACAAAAAAGGAACAAAAATGTGTGTGAAAGAGGTGTGTCATGACCGAAGAAATGAAAGAAGGATTTGAACTCATCCATGATATATTCAGATTGAAATGGATTCCCGAAATCATTGAATCCATTTCAAATGAAAACTATAGATATTCTGAGATTGCCGGCAACATTGAATACATCAGCAATGCGGAACTGAACAGGAAACTCCTCATCCTGCAAGAACGTGAAGTCATTGTGAAAATGACAGTAGATGGAAAGGAAGGTTATTATCTGACTGACTTTGGAAGAGACCTGAATCACATCTTCAGACATTTCGTCGACATGAGCAACAAGTACATTTCAAGGACATCCACTGACGAATTGCTCTGAGGCATCACTGCTACAGATCCGTTCTTCCTTCCAGCGCCCGCAGCAACGTGATCTCATCCACGTACTCAAGGTCACCACCTACGGGAACACCATTGGCAATTCTTGATACCCTCATTTCAAAGGGTTTCAAAAGCTTGCTGATATAGACGGCAGTCGTCTCGCCTTCCACTGTGGAATTCGTGGCGAGAATGACTTCCTTCACTTCATCCCCGGTCAGACGGGTCAGAAGCTCCTTGATTCTGATATCATTAGGTCCTACACCGATCATCGGCGATATGGCTCCATGAAGGACATGATAGAGCCACGGTACTGCTTGGTCCTCTCATAGGCGACCAGATCCTTCGAATCCTCCACCACCATGATGATGGACTTGTCCCTCTTCTCGCTCCTGCATATCGGGCACAGATCATCATCGGTGATCGTCCAGCATTGATTGCAGTACTTGGTATTCCTCTTCGCATCGATAATCGCTTCAGAAAACCGCTTCGCGACGTCTTCCGGCTGATTGACGACATAAAAGCAAGGCGTTGGGCTGTTTTAGCACCAATGCCTGGCAGTCTGGAAAATTCTTCTATCAACTTCCTGATATGGCTTCCATAATAATCCATAAGCTAACCGATTAGAACATACCTCCAGGCATGTTTAATCCTCCTGTGAGTTTTGACATTTCCTTGTTGACGGTTTCATCTGCAGTCTTCAGCGCCTGGTTTACAGCTGCTACCACTAAATCTTCAAGCATCTCCACATCATCCGGGTCCACTGCATCCGGATCGATGGAAATGGATTTGAGTTCCTTCTTGCCGCTGACAACCGCCTTGACAACACCGCCGCCTGCGACAGCCTCAAACTCCTTCGTCTCAAGCTCTTCCTGCATCTTGCCCATCTTCTCCTGCATCTTCTGAGCCTGCTTCATCAGATTGTTCATATTACCAGGCATTCCTCCTGGAAATCCTCCACGTTTTGCCATTTAATATTCCTCCTATTACTGTATTTCAACGTCGAAATTGATCTTCGTCCGTATGTTGCTGATTGCTCGTTCAATATCCTCATAATCGCCTTCGTTGCTTGCGCTGTATTCCTTCTCGGCGATGACATTCAACTCAAATTTCTTTTGATGGATATTTTCGAGCACTTCTTTTATTTTAGCGACATTTCCCTCTTCTGACAAGGTATTTTTTTGAACCGAATCCTTGCAGATGATCGTCAGGCGTTCATCATCCATATAGAAGGGGAGCGCAAGCTTCAGTGCCGCTTTGATCAGACCGCTGGTGTTCATGACCACTTTCGGCCAATCCTTGATGGCCTGCTTTATGTCGTCCGGGAAGCCTCGGTGTTGATTTCCACTTTCTTGACCGGTTCTTGCTGTTCGATCACCGGTTCACTATGGGTCTGTTCAAACCGCTCCACCTGGAGCATGCCGGAATGGATTTGCTGTTCAATCTGATTCAGTCTGGACAGTACGGAATCATTATCCGTATTCAGCGATGGCTTGCACAGCTTGATCAGCTCGATTTCGATAAGGGTTCGCTTTCCAGACATGTATTTGATCTGTGCCTCAAGGTCGGAAAACGCCTTGATCAGATGAATGATTGTGCTCTCATCCACCTCCGTGCTCTGTCTGGTCAGCGCATCCATGACATCATCCGATACGTCCAGCAGTTCGCTGGTTTCATGAATGGTATTCACCAGCAACAGGTTCCTGAGATAGGCAATCTCGTCCACGAGGAACTGACTGAGGTCACGTCCCTGCATCACCACTTTCTCCACCAGTTCCATGGCGTCTTTCGTATTCCTGCGTATGATGCTCTCGGTCATCTGATAGAATACATCCGTATCCACTGCTCCCAGCACTTCGAGAACCTTATCCAGTGTTATCTTCTCTCCAAGATAGAAAGCGATACATTGGTCAAGGACACTCAAACCGTCACGCATGGAGCCGTCAGCGACCTTCGCGATGTATCTCACCGCTCTCTCTTCCGCATCGATTTCCTCTTCTTCCAGATAGAACCAGTGTGGAAGCGATGGTATCCGTTGAAATCCTCTTGAAATCGTAGCGCTGGCACCTGGATAGGATTGTCGCTGGTATCTTATGGGGCTCAGTCGTAGCAAGGATGAACATAATATGTGCCGGCGGTTCCTCCAAAGTCTTGAGAAGTGCATTGAAGGCTCCCGCACTCAGCATATGGACCTCATCGATGATATAGACCTTGTATTTTCCCTCGGTCGGTGAATATTTGACTTCCTCCCGGATTTCACGTATGTTGTCGACACCGTTGTTGGATGCCGCATCGATTTCAATGACATTCAGATTCTGATGATGCAGCATATGATCGCATGTCGGGCATGTATTGCAAGGGCTTCCCTGAATCGGGTTCTCACAGTTGACGGCTCTTGCGAAGATCTTCGCCGTGCTGGTCTTTCCGGTTCCCCTCGTACCGCAGAAAAGGTAGGCGTGGGAAGTCCTTCCTGCCACCACTTGATTGGTCAAGGTACGTACGATATGATCCTGTCCCACCAAATCGTCAAAATGATCCGGTCTCCACTTTCTGTATAGCGCCTGATAGCTCATAGTCATTTCTCCAATAGAACATTTATTCTCACTCTATTTTAACACAATACACTCCACTGTGCCATGCATATATCATCGTTCCGCACGGTTCGCCCTGTGCTTCTTTTGGAACGCTTTTGTTTCATAGGAAATTCCGAAGGAATTTCCTATGAAACAAAAAAAGACCGACTGATGTCAATCTAATTTTATAATTAATCCGTGCGCCGCCCTTCGGCAATTATTCACAGACGTTACTCGTATAGTTAGCTCGGGCCAGGCACCCTTACGGCACACAGGGTGTTCTGCTTAGTGCTGCTTCCGTCAAGACCTGACACGGTTCACAGAATCCTATTGCGTAAGACCCAACCTTCATCACCACTTGTACAAGGCTGCTCCACAAAGTAAAAGTCTCAGTTTGGCATCACCCTTGCTGTAGCGGATTGCAAGTACAGGGCACCGCTAACTCCCCGGCTGCACGGAAACTTTAAAACGTATTAATTTGTATGCTATATTCGATAGCAGTGTTTAGTATAAGCCTTTTCATCCCTGTTGTCAATTACTAATTTATAAAAGAGCCATTAAGATTCAATTAATCCTGATTTTTCGGCTTCTTCTTCTCTCGAAGATCCCTGAAGAACTGCTGAAGCATCGCCTTGCATTCACTCTCCAGAACGCCTGCTATGGTTTCAACCTGATGGTTGAAACCCGGCTCGTCAAGAAGGTTCAACACCGATCCGGCGCAACCGGCTTTCGGATTCATCGCACCGATCACCACTTTGGGGATTCTCGCCTGAACGATGGCCCCCGCGCACATGGGACACGGCTCGAGGGTGATATACATGGTTGTCTCTTCGAGACGCCAGTCTCCGATTACCTCCATGGCCTGTTCCATTGCTAGGATTTCAGCATGGGCAAATGTCGATTTGTCCGTATTCCTCCTGTTGTAACCTTTGCCGATAATCTCACCATTGTGAACGATGACCGCGCCGATGGGCACCTCCAGGATATCATAGGCTTTCATGGCCTCCTCAATGGCGACTGTCATATATTTAATATCGTCGATATTGTGCATTTCCATCATGTCATCCTTTTTTCATGATACTGTGAATCTTGTATTCATAGTTCCTGTATTCTACAGCTTCGCCAATCTTACCGCTGATCAGCAGCTTCTTGAATTCATTCAGCTGGTCCTTATTCTCCTCTGGAGCATCGATGTCGATGGTGAATATTTCACCGGATTTCAAATCCTTAAGCTGTATCCTGTCACCATACCAGCAAACTTCTTCCACATCCTGTTCAACCAGATGATACCGGGTAGTCTGAACCGGGGGCTTCTCGATCCGTGCATCCATCTGATAACGTTCATTCAAATGTTCCCCAATGGTCCGCATCACTTTATCCGGGTTCTTCCACCAGTCGTAACACCATACTCTAAGGACATCCCAACCTCTTGCCGAATAGAACCGGTGACGGTAAATGTCCCTTTCAAGCGTCGTCTGTCCGTTGGGATACAGCATGGAATCACACTCGATGCCGAGAACGAAGGATTTATGGTTGTCTGCCCAAATGGCGATGTCCAGTTTGTATTTGCCTGACCCGACATTGGTCTCGATAGTATACCCAGCAGCCCCCAGCCTGTTTGCAAGTTCATCCACAAAGTCATCCTGTTCCAGGGAAATATCGGTATGGGATTCAGACAGCTGCTGAAGAAGGAACTGCTGGCGTTCAGTCTTAATGTCACTGACCTCTTTTGCATAGTGCAGGTATTTTTTGAATAGTTTTGCACCGTTGTTCTTGGTCTTGGAAACATACAGTTCCTCAGGCTCGATGGATGTGACCACAAAGCACTTCTTCTTGGCACGGCTAATGGCGACATTCAATCGGTTCTCACCGCCGTCCTGGGATAGGGAACCGAAATTCACACTGATCTTGCCATGTTCATTGGGGGCGTATCCCACTGAAAAGATAATGACATCCCTTTCGTCACCCTGGACATTCTCGATGTTCTTGACAAAAATCGAAACGTCTTCATCTTTCTTCTTTCTGACCAGTTCCTCCTGGTACAGGTTCTTGAAAACCTCATCAATCTGGCACCTTGCATCCAAAAGGTCTTCTATCAGGTCTTTTTGGTTGATATTGAATGTAATGATTCCTATGGTCTCGTTATCGTTCCTATTCTTCAACAGATGGTCCACCAGTTCGACAATCCTGTTTGCCTCCACGCTGTTGCGTCGGCTTTCCCATCTCCCGTCCACTTTGATCCGCTCAATGGGCGCCGAACCGTCAAAATGGGATCGGATCCTGTTGGGCGAAACATTCAAACGTCCATTATAGAAGGCATGATTTGAAAACTGAATCAATTCCTCATATCTGGAGCGGTAGTGATAATTCAAGTGGACCTGGTTGTAGTTCACTTTTGCAAGGTCAAGAAGACTTTCCTCCTCCAATGCCGCCGCTGTTTCAATGTCCAGGACTTCCTCATCCTCTTCATCAAAGCGGCTCATGAACGTGGACGTAGGTCTCAGCTGCTTGTCATCCCCTGCAACGACAACCTTTTTACCTCTGTATATTGTAGGGATGGCGTTTTCCACAAACATCTGCGACGCCTCATCAAAGATGATCAGGTCAAACATATCCGCCTGCAGCGGAAGCACATTCGATACGGTTTCAGGACTCATCAGCCAGCAGGGATACAGGTTGAACATCAGGTTTGAAAACTCGAAAATCATGTTGCGGATCGGCCACAGGCGCCTCTTCTTATCAGCCTGACGTTTCAGTTCCTTGAAATCAGCATCGCCGATGAACAGTTGCATCTTGTCGTTCCAGTAACTCTTGACGATATTCTCGGTCAGTCCTTCATTGAGTTTGGTCAGTTCATTCACCTGGTCTGTTATCTGGTTGAACCTGTTGAAATAGAGATAGAACTCATTGAAACTCTCCGTCTTCTCAATCGTATGGATATGTTCCAGAATGATGAATTCCAGGAGATTATCCAGCATGACATCCATTGCAGCCACATCATCCGCATGTTTATACGCATAATCCAAAAGCATGAGATCAAGGGTCTCCAACGCATGGATGCTGATCACCAGTTCATTATAATATCCCTGATTGCTTAACGATGACTTAATCGCTTCCAGAGCAGGTATGATCCTTCCGGTTTCTCTCGATTCTTCGATGAGCCGCATCTTTCCCACACCGCTCATCCACTCAAGCACCACATTCAAATCCTTATACAGGGCATTCAGCCGATGACCATGATTAAGAAAACGTTCCACCTCTTCCGTCTCCAGTCGCCCGAACTCCTCCGCCTTGCGTTTTCTTTCCTTGGCTTTCAAGGCATGTCCGATCACCTTTGGCACATTCCACCAGCTGACTTTCTCGTCATCAATGAGATGGTGATTCTTCTCATCATTATAAGCCTTGGCATAATCCTTTAAATCCGTATCGCTGACTGACAGTTTCACCATGCTGTAGTATCCCATAAGTCTTTGACGAATCGCGGCATCCATCCTGTCGATGTCCTCATAGTGGTCAACCACACTGTCACAGGCTTTGACCAATTCCTCTTTTTCCATGAGTCCCAGCTGCTGCTTGAACAGCGGCAGAAACGAATACTGTTCGATCAGTTTGGAATACTTGAAATAGGTATCCACGATATAAGGCTGCTTGTTGAGCTTTTCAAAAGATGCATCCAACTCATCATAGGTATACTCCATGAAGGGATTGTCTTCCCGAAACTCCTTGTAATAAGGATATCTCTTGTCCTCTGCTGAAAAATACCATCCGATTTGATATACATCTGCTGGAGACTGATTCCAAACGGACGTTCCATCGTCAGTTCGTGCTCGATATGCCCCAATTCATCCAACAGCCTATCCGCTGCAATGGCGTTCTCTTCGAACTTGACACGACTTTCAGGACTGATGAATTCGAATCCTTCTTCAATCTGACCTCTCAGTTTCTCGAAGAAAAGTTTCTTATCCTTGTTGGCATCATGAATCAGCATCAGTTTAGACTGAATCGACGACAGCCTGTTGTAAAGGACATCGAGGGCTGCACGCTTTTGTGATACCATCAGCACCTTCTTGCCTTTGGAAAGTGCATCCGAGATCATATTGCTGATGGTCTGGGATTTCCCCGTCCCCGGCGGTCCATAGATCACCAGCTGGTCAGTTTTCGTTAGGGCTTTGATCGCTGTCTCCTGGCTGAAATCTATCGGTGCGATTGTAAACAGGTCTTTTCTGGGCATTTCCACATGACTGAAGGTCTTCTCCTGTTGCTGCCTCTTGGCACCGGTGTTTGTCAGCAGCTGAACCAGACAGTCATTGTACTCTTCCTCCGCATCCAACAGTTCATAATCAGAATAAATCGCGTTGGAGATGGGAAACTGTCCGACTACGACGTAATTCATCAGTTTCAGTTCACCCGGCTTATATTCAGGCAATGTGGCATTCGTATAGGTTTTTAACTCCCTGAATCCTTTATTCTCACGTGTCGCTATCAAACCCATGTCTTCCAGCTCAGAGATCACAAAATCCGTAAGCTCGCCAACCGTCGAGATGGCTTCAAGTCAAGAGGTTCATACTCCTTGATCTGCGACTGGTGACTCTTTGCTGCTGCGAAAAGCAGAACCTTGTTCACCATCGGATCCCTTGAAGGATTGTTTCTCAAATACCATTTGTTGTTCTTCATCTCCAGCTCCACCGGAAAGAGGAAAAAAGGCGCTCGAACAAAACCACCATCCTTGAACCGGCCTTCGACGAAGGGGTAGCCGATATACAGTTCGTATTTACCTGTCTCTTTCTCAATGGCAAGGGTTTCACGGTTCAGATAGTTCATGTTGTTGGACATCATCAGCAGCGTCTCATATGTCTCGTTGATTCTGCGGACTTCTTCCGACTGGAGCATGTCATACTTCTCATCGATTTCCAGGCGTCGTTTCCTGATGATACTTTCATCTTCCTCAGTGATGCTCTCCTGACGCTTCAGAACATTCGTCAAAGATGCAAGCTCTTCTTCCCTGTCAGCTTTCAGCTTCCGATCCGTCGATTTTTGCAGTTCATTCCTTACCTTGAATGGATCATCGACTATCAGAGTCCTTCTGTTCTCGTCTTTGACAAGGAAATCAACCAGTTCATCCGCAGTCACTCCCTGCTCCGCAAAAGCACGAACAATATCAAAAGAACGCTTCTTATAGACTTTTCTCAGCACCAAACTGCGGTTTCTTCCACTGATATTCACCAAACGGTCCTTGTAAGTCGCCAATACCTGTCTCATTCATCCACCTCACATCATATGCTTTTGCCTCGCTCTCATTTAGTAAATTATAGCATATATGCCGTGAATCTGATACAATATAATACAGGTATTTAACAGCAAGATCTGATGAACGCCAAGGAGATTACCATGCGCAAAGTACACTTAGAAACCGAACGGTTGATCCTGCGTACCGTTACGGCATCCTATGCCGGTAAGATACTCAAATTCTATGATGACAACAGGGATTTCTGGAACAGTACGAGCCACTGAGACAAACCCACTTCTACACGAAACAGCATCAGAAACAGATTCTGAAATGGGACGTCCACGGCTTGCACCGGTCAACAATGGTCAGGGTATGGCTGTTCAAGAAAGATGATCCATCCCATACCATCGGCACGGTATCCCTTTCCAACATCTCTCGCGGAGTTTTTCAATCCTGCTTTCTCGGATATAAGATTGACCATAACCATGCCGAGCAGGGCTATATGACGGAGGCACTCCTGAAGATGATTGACTATGCCTTCACCACCCTGGATCTGCATCGCATAGAGGCAAATATCATGCCACGCAATATACCGTCGCTGAATCTGGTCAGAAAACTCGGATTCAAAGAAGAAGGTTTGGCAAAAAGTATTTGAAAATCAACGGCAAATGGGAAGACCATTTCCACATGGTTTTACTAAAAGATGACAAACCCGAGTAGAATCGTTACAATATCATATTAAAAATATTTGGATTCTATTGAAAATTGATTATTATTTGAATTGTTAACACTTTGTTCATATTTGGGACATCTTTTAGACACATCTATAGTATATCATTCATATTGTAAGAATTAGTTACCTCTTACATATTAAATACTCTCCCCCTCATCCTTTACAATAGCACCGAGTCTAAAACGGTGCTCTTTTTTTGTTTATTTTCATATTAAGAGGACGTAATTTTGTAGCTGAGGAAACACATTTCCTGCTTCAAAACATCTTCAGGACACTTCAGCATATATTCAGGACAGCCGAAAAATGATCATGAAGAATTTACATTCTTAACATATCGCTTGAAATCAAGCCATTTTTCCAGAAAAAACGCATGATTTCTTGAAATGAACACCTAAATCGAAGAGTACATGACATTCGTATGTAATCACATAGCAACATTACGACTTAACAATTTGTTCATATTTATTGCATGCTCCTGACACGAAATACGTGTAATATATAATGTGTAAGAAATAGTTACCTCTTACATATAAATACTCTCCCCCTCATCCTTTACTATAGCACCTCGCTCTTTAGCAAGGTGCTTTTTTTGTTACCTAGGAAAGTTCTCGACCGAAGAACTTTCGTCGACATCCGAAACAATCCGCCGAAGGCGGAACCGAGTGTGTGAAACACACTCTTTGTTCTCGTTTTTGAATTGCCTTTGGTGCGTACACCTGCGAATCATCAGTTAGCCTTCTAAGTAACATACCATTGCATCATCCACTGAATTCAACAATATGCTTCCGGTATTTCAAGGGTACGAAGTTCTGCTGCAACTTCGTGTTCCTCCTTCCTTCAATACCAATATGATCGAAGTATCCCTTCCACAATCGCTGAAGGAGTTCCTCATCCGGTGTTATGGATTGTACATCCAACTCCTCAAGCACCCTTTCATCGTTCATCTCACTGATCATCCATTTCCTCTTGTGGGCAAACACAGCCTTATTCCTTTTCAAGTCGTGTATGATGATTCTCTCATGCATGAACCTATCCGCAAAATGATCAGCAATCAGCAGCAGAATATCATTGTCCGGTTCGAAAGCAGCATAGAGGAAAGGCTTCTTCTCTACGAACCTCAGCAGACCGTTGAATCTATGCGCTTCGAATCCGACTTTGCGGCTGAGTTCACGGATTCTGAGCACAAACGGCTCACTGTACAGCCTATCCATCTTCGCTCCCAGTTTGAATCCTTGAACGATGTAATTCAGGATATAACAGTCCTTATGGATATCTGCAGCCAGGAAACTCCTGTACATATCCATATATCCTTCATATGAGAACTTGTCCCTGATAGCAGACTCAACCTTTTCAGCCTTCTGAATATCTGTCTCCAACGTTTTGACCTTATCGATCAACGTACCGGGAAAGATTCTCCCGTCGTAGATTTCAGATGCCTTTTCAATGTAATAATGGTCATAGATACAGGTCAGGAGGCCATAAAAACTTCCATCATATAAATAGATCATCCTCCTACCACCTCCGACAGTGTCATCTGATGATAAGGCTTCCTTCATGAAGGCGGCCCCGGATATATTCTGGTGTGAAAGTCCTGTCTCCGTAATAGCGTCCCTGACAAGTCAGGAAATATCTTGCCCTCTTCAGGACCACACCCATCTTCTTCAGTGCATCGTAATCCACCTGTCTGACATTCCTCTGGGTGACAATCCGCCTTGCTGAACGCATACCAACGCCAGGAATCCTGAGAAGCATCTCATATGGGACACTGTTGACTTCCATCGGAAAGCTGTCGATATTCCTCAGCGCCCATATCATTTTGGGATCGAAGTCCAGATCCAGGTTCATATCGGTTTCCGTCAAGATCTCCTTGGCGGAGAACTTGTAGAATCTGAGCAGCCAGTCCGCCTGATAGAGCCGATGTTCCCGCAGAAGCGGCGGCGAAGTCTGTACGGAAGGCAGCAAACTGCTGGTGTTCACCGGCATATATGCCGAATAGTAGACCCTCTTCAGATCGAAGTGATGGTAGAGTTTCTCGCTTCTGAACAGAATGGACCTGTCTGAGTCGCGACTTGCTCCGACAATCATCTGAGTCGACTGTCCTGCAGGCACGAACTGGGGAGCATGGGCGAAGTAACGTCTCTCCTCCTTCGAGTGCACGATTCCGTTCCGGATTTCCTTCATCGGCAGGAACAGTTTCCGGATTGGCTTCTGGGGTGCAAGCAGTTTCAGGCTCTCCTCAGTGGCCAACTCGATATTTACACTCATCCGGTCAGCAAGATATCCGGCCTCTCGGATTAACTGCTGATCCGCTCCGGGAATGGCTTTGACATGGATATATCCGGTGAAATGATACCTGTTCCTCAGCAGTTTGAGCACCCTGATAATCCTCTCCATCGTGCTGTCCGGACTGAATTCCACCGCAGAACTGAGAAACAGGCCTTCAATATAGTTCCTTCTGTAGAATTCGATGGTCAGTGAGGCAATCTCCTCCGGTGTGAAACTTGCCCTTTTCACATCGTTGGATGCCCGGTTTACACAGTAGGCGCAGTCATATACGCAGTTGTTGGTCATCAGGACCTTCAGCAAACTGACACATCGGCCGTCGGAGGCCCATGTATGGCAGATTCCCATGGCGGCGGAATTCCCGATCCCTCCGGAATTCTTCCTCTCGACACCGCTGGACGCGCAGGAAACATCATATTTGGCGGCATCCGCAAGAACAGTCAGCTTTTCAAGGGTTGCATTCGTTAACATACTATCACCGGTGCAGGGCACCTTCTCCTCAAAAAGTAAGAACATATGTTCTCCTAATATAATTATAACAAAAAGAACGCACATTTGCAAACATGCGTTCCCATTTGTCATTCTTTGCGAAACCGCTCCAACTGAGGTTCTATAAACGTAAAGAGTCCGTACCCCGTTGCAGCCAGGTTCAACAATTTCAAGAGGAGGTTTTTCAGCTTCACTATTAGCTTATACCTTTTCCTGTATTTTCTGACCTTGATATATGCATTTTTCATTGATCGAATCCACTTCCCGATTCCCAGGTAAATTCCGGCAAACAAGCCGCCAACTGAATGAAACAGTTTCATTCCAACCACAACCTTATCTGTTCAGATCATTGTCAATGTCATCAGACAAGCAGTTCAAGCATCCTTTCAATGAGCTTGCAGGCATTGAGAGCAGCCATTTTGGTGAATTCCGCAAAATTCACTTCCGCACTGTCATCCGCTTTGTCTGAAATGGAGCGGATGATGACACAGGGAACTTTATTGAGATAGCATACATGGGCAATTGCCGCGCCTTCCATCTCAGTGCAGTATCCCTTGAACTTTTCCATGATTTCCGTTTTTCTGTCCGGATGCGCGATGAACTGGTCACCACTGACGATTCTCTCAACGAAGACATTGATATCCGAATTCAAGACATCGCTGGCCTTTTTTGCAATCTTCACCAGATGCTCATCGGACTTGAAGTAGCTTTGATCCATCCTTGGAATCTCCCCAACTTCATAGCCGAAACCGGAAGCATCGAAGTCATGCTGCACAGCCTCACTTGAAATGACGATATCCCCGATTTCAAGATCAGGATGCAAAGCTCCCGCAACTCCAGTATTGATAACTGCATCGACATGAAAAATATCTATGAGAATCTGTGTGCAAACGGCTGCATTGACCTTGCCGATTCCACCCTGCACGACGACTACCTCCATATTCTTGAACACTCCCGAAAAGAAATCCAGTGACGCCACGCTGCGCACTTCCCTGATCTCCATCTTATCCTTAAGTGTTAAGACCTCTTCCTCCATTGCTCCGATAATACCGATTAATTCCATGACTACCTCCTAAATCCGTCAGAACTGTACTAATGCATCATTACATTGATACCTTCACTTGCTGTATTCATCATTTTAGAACTATTACATACATAATTATCGAAAAATACTTATATTTTCTCATCCTGTTCTTAATTATATCATAAAACAATGCGTAGCAATAGTACAGCACTGTATTTTCATACAAATCCAGTCCATATGCTTCCATTTTCGGCAATTGACAAGGTCATGCATTAATGATATTCTATCCATGGCAAGTGGACGACACGGACTATCTTGCCTATAAAACTGCATTCATTGAGCTTTAAACTAGTCCCGTGAGGCTAAAAAGGAGAGAAGTATGATCAAAGGTAAGCACATCATCGATCCGACAGATTTGTCCGTCGAAGAACTGGACAGTCTTTCGGCACTTGCAACAAAAATCGAAGCAAATCAGGAAGATTATCTTGACGCACTCAAAGGCAAGTTGTTGGCCACACTGTTCTATGAACCGTCCACAAGGACAAGATTCAGCTTTGAAGCTGCCATGCTCCGTCTTGGCGGACAGGTTGTCGGCTTTTCAGAACCGGGTTCATCATCCGTATCCAAAGGCGAATCCGTCACTGACACCATCCGCACTGCCGGTTGTTACGCAGACGTCGCTGTCATGCGACACCCCAAGGAAGGTGCCCCGAAACTTGCTTCTAAATTCTCCAATATCCCTGTGATCAACGCAGGAGATGGCGGACATGAGCACCCCACCCAGACTTTAACCGATTTACATACAATCAAATCACTGAAAGGCACTTTTTCCGGCAACGTCATCGGCTTCTGCGGCGACCTGAAATTCGGACGTACAGTGCATTCCCTCGTCAAGGCACTCAGCAGATATGAGAATATGACCTATGTGTTCATTTCACCGCCCGAACTGGCAATTCCTTCCTATATCAAGGATGAGCTTGATGGTCATACCGTCATTGAGACCGATTCCCTCACGGATGTCCTCCCGGATTTGAACATCCTGTATATGACTAGGATTCAGCGTGAAAGGTTCTTCAATGAGGAAGATTACCTCCGTCTCAAAGGCTACTTCATCCTGACCAAAAAAAGAATGGAATTGGCGAAGGATGACATGATCGTCATGCATCCGCTGCCACGTGTGGATGAGATTCATCCGAATGTCGACGACGATCCGAGAGCTGTTTACTTCAATCAGGCCCGGTATGGCATGTTTATCCGAATGGCACTGATTCTCAAGCTACTGAAAGGAGACAACCATGCTTAAAGTTGATTCCATCAAAAAGGGTATCGTCATCGATCACATCACCGCCGGCAACGGCTACAAGATATTCCGTGAACTGAAACTCGATCAGGAGGAACACACCACCGCATTGATTCTCAATGTATCCTCCAAGAGACTTGGCAAGAAAGACCTGATCAAGATCGACAACGTTGTGGACATCGACCTTGACATGCTCGGACTTTTGGATCCGAACATCACACTCGTCACCATCGAGAACGAAGAGGTCACAGGCAAAACGAAGCTCTCTCTTCCTATGGAAGTCAAAGGCGTCCTGAACTGCAAGAATCCGCGCTGCATCAGCTCTGTGGAAGACATCGAGGATGTCAGCTTCCATCTGACCAACGAAGAGAAGAAGGAATATCGATGCGAATACTGTGACACACCATACGATTTCAAAAAACACTAGGTCAGGTTGCCTATGTGGTTTTCTTTTTATTTACATAATATTCCGCAATTTATGATATAATAATGTCAGAGTGATGACTCATATAAATAATAATGTAAAGGAGAGATGAAAATGAATCTAGACGCACTATTCAACAAAGCTCTCGAATTGGTTGCACAGTATGTGCCAATGGTTGTCGGAGCGATTCTTCTTCTCATCATCGGTCTCTATGTCATATCAAGGATACGCCGCTCACTGCGAAAGTCCTTTGACAAGACGAAGATGGATGATACGTTGAAGCCATTCCTCGTTTCGATCATCGCTACGGTATTGAAGGTATTGCTGGTCATTGCTGTGCTTACCATGCTCGGTGCTGAGCTGACATCTTTCGTAGCTATTCTGGGTGCAGCTTCTCTGGCAATCGGTTTTGCTTTCCAGGGTACTTTGTCCAACCTCGCAGGCGGCATACTGCTTCTTACACTTCGCCCCTTCAAGGTAGGCGACTACATCAACGCATCCGGACACGAAGGAATCGTTGAGGCCATCCATGTCTTCAACACTGTGCTCGTGACACTCGACAACAAGGTGATCAGCATTCCAAACGGAAGCCTGTCCAACACCAGCGTCATCAACTTCAATGTGAAGCCGACACGCCGCGTTGACCTGAACTTCGGTGTGGGCTACGAGCAGGATATCGACAAGGTGAAAGGCATCCTTACGGATATCTGTACTTCCCATGAACTGATCCATCCGGACCCGACTCCATTCATCAAGGTATTGGAACACGCAGACAGCGCTGTCATCTTTGTTGTTAGGGCTTGGACGGATACGGATAATTACTGGAGAGTTTACTTCGACCTTCTTGAAACTGTCAAGAAGCGCTTTGACGAAGAAAATGTCTCTATCCCCTATCCTCAAATGGACGTTCACATGGACAAATAAAAAAGACAGCAACAATCGAATAATAAAGGGCGATGAACCAGCAACATAGGTTGCGGTTTCATCGCCCTTTTTCATGTTCTTCAACGATTACGGTTCTTTTCCGTTTCGCTCTTATTCCACCAGCGAAAACCCATCATCACTCAGCTTGAACATCTCCCCGGCACCTTCTGACAGGATCACTTCCCAGTCATCGGTCACATAGATACAATCCACACCTTCAAGGGAATCGCACAGTGTTATCCCCTTCTCGGTTCCCAGAACAAAAAGGACTGTGGACAATGCGTCCGCATCTATGGAACTCTCGGCAATGACCGAGACAGAAACCACACCGTTGTCGACCGGATATCCACTCTGCGTATCGAGAATATGATGATATAAGACGCCATCCTGTTCAAAATTCCGTTCATAGATCCCAGAGGTCACTACGGTTTTGTCGCTGACCGACGCGATTCCGAAATACTCATTCCTGGAATCGAAGGGATGCTGCAGCCCGACCCTAAAGGGCGTTCCATGATCCTTTTCTCCAATGGCGACAATATTTCCGCCAAGATTCAAAATGGCCTTTTCAATCCCCTGTCCTCTCAGATATTCCTCCACCCGGTCGGCGGCATATCCTTTGGCTATGGCTCCCAAGTTGACAGCCATGCCTTCATCCAATACTACGGTTTTGTCTGCTGCCGACAGTTCCAAATGCTCGTAGCCCACATATGACAGGGCTTCTTCAAGCTCACCTTTTCAGGTACCGAAGCTTCTTCAGTACCGATATTCCAAAGTCCGATGACCGGTTCCATGGTGACATCGAATCCACCTGCCGACATCTGACTGTATATAACGGATCGATCGATGACGTAGAACACATCCTCATCCACCTCAAAAGGTCCTTTGCCTGCGGCATCATTCAATGCATTGATGACTGAACCCTCGACATTCAGAGACATCTTGTCTTCAACCTCCCCGATGATTCGAAAACTTTCATCCAGCAGCTGACTGTCCGATGTATCGAACAGCTGTATGGTGACAACCGTTCCCATGATGAACTTCGTTTCCGACAGCGTTTCGACGTTATCATCCGTATCCATAACGCATCCAGAAAGCCATAGGAAGGCCATCATCATCAGGACAGCCCTTATCTTCAGCAGTTTTTTCATACCCACCTCTTTTCAGTGCTCACTCGTTCGACTGTTGAATGAATCAAACGATCTTCAAAGTCCAGTCCTCCGCAGACCACTTATCCGTGATGAACGGCTCATAGAATTCAGGATCATGGCTCACGAGCAGGACAGTACCCTTGAAACTCCGAATCGCCTTTTGAAGTTCGCCTTTGGCATCCACATCCAAATGGTTCGTGGGCTCGTCAAGAACCAGCCAATTCACTTCCCTGAGCATGATCTTCGTCAGTCGTACCTTGGCCGCTTCGCCGCCGCTGAGCACCATCATCAGACTGGTGATATGCTCGTTTGTAAGACCGGCACGTGCCAATGCAGCCCTCACTTCACGATTCGTCATGCTGGGATATTCATCCCACAACTCATCGATGGCCGTCCTCCTGTTCCCATGGGAACTCTCCTGCTCAAAATACCCGGTTTCCAGGTAGTCGCCAAGCATCACCTTCCCGCTGACCGGCTTGATGATACCCAACAGGGTTTTGAGTAAAGTGGACTTTCCAAGTCCGTTGACACCCAGCAATGCCACTTTCTGGCCTCTCTCAAGAGTCAGGTTCAGAGGACGTGTCAGCGGTTCATCATAACCGATGACCAAATTTTCTGTTTCCACGACAAATCTTGAAGACGCCCTTGCCTCGCTGAAGCTGAAGTTCGGTTTCACCTTATCGGTCACCTTTTCAACGCGTTCCATCTTATCCAGCTGCCGTTGACGGCTCTTTGCCATATTGGTCGTTGCCACCCTTGCCTTGTTCTTGGCAATGAAAGTCTCCAGTTTGTTGATTTCCTTCTGCTGTTTTTCATATGCCTGTTCCTGCTGCCTGCGTTTCAGGTCGTACATGCGCGTGAAATTCTCAAAGTCACCTTTATACCTTGTCAAAACGGCATTCTCAATGTGATAGATCACATTGGTCACTTCATTGAGGAACGTGGTGTCATGGGATACCAGTATGAAGGCATTCTCATAGTTGGTGAGGAAAACTTTCAACCAGACGATATGCTCCAGATCCAGGTAGTTGGTTGGCTCGTCGAGGATGAGTATCATCGGGCTCTCAAGCAGAAGCTTTGCCAGCAGCACTTTCGTTCTCTGCCCACCGCTCAAATCATCCACGTCCTCATCAAGACCGATGGCTCCAAGGCCCAATCCTGATGCAATCTCCTCCACCTTGGCATCGATCATATAAAAACCATGATGGTCCAGGATGTGCTGTATGTCGCTGACATCATCCATAATCGCCTGAAGTTCGCTCTCCTCCACTTCGCCCATCTTTTCATACAGTCCCATCATCTCCTCTTCAAGCTCATACATATGCTTGAACGCATCCCTGAGGACATCCCGGATGCTGCTGCCCTTTTCCAGTACCGTATGCTGATCAAGATACCCGGTCGTTATGCGGTTGCACCATTCCACATTTCCGGAATCCGGCATCAGTTTACCGGTGATGATGTTGAGGAATGTCGACTTCCCTTCCCCGTTGGCTCCCACCAAACCTACATGTTCACCTTTCAGAAGACGAAAGGAGGCATCCTCCAGAATTGTCCTTCCGCCAAAATCATGATTGACGTGTTCCACCGTTAAAATGCTCATAATGTTTCCTTTCCAGCTTTGTATCCATTGTATTCAAGTCCTACTCTGCATCCGTGATGCGTTTAAAATATTCCAGATATTTGACATCCGGCCGATAGATGACAATTTCCGCATGTCCTGCTTCCAGCAGCATCCCATTGAAAAAAATGTCCTGCCAATCCTTCTGGCTGCCTACTTCCGGCAGCTGAAGCCAAATGTATCGAAGGAGACGTCCATACTTATCCCTGTCAGAAATATCCTTTTCAAGATAGACCTTCTTGTCGAGAAGCATCTTCACAGTATAGTCCGTCGCTTCCTGAAAACCTTCTTCATCTCTCTCCGGCGTATTCACGCCAATCAGCCTGACTTTTTCTTCGATTCCGTCGATATCAACCCATATGGTGTCTCCGTCAACCACCCGGAACACGAATGCCGTCTGCCAATTCTCATCCGTCCGATCCGAAGAATCGGATTCCGTCATTTCAACCACAGGTGTTTCATCATCGCCGACAAACAGCATTCTCAATCCCATAAACCCAAGGATCAGCAGCAAGCCTGCAAGCGAGGTGCTACGTCTTACTGATGTTCTTCCCGAATCATACCGTCTTTTATTCCTATATCTGCTCATCATTACTCCTTGTCATCGATTCCATAACCCTTATAGTTTACTTGCTTTTACGGTGAAAATCAATGGCGAGATTAATCTTTACAATATCCTTTCTTTTTTATAGTTTTTTACTGAAATGCATTTTTTCTTAATTTATACTTTTATATATTCTGATATTATGATATAATTATCCCAACAAACTTAATCATAATATTTGGAGGTATCAAAATGTCATTGTTCTCAGCGATATTCAACAGACAGGGTGTCAATATAGATGTGGTTCAACTGAAGGAGATGATGGACGCAAAGACTCCGGGTACGTTCTATCTGGACGTGCGTACTCCCATGGAGTTCAGCTCCACCCATATCAAAGGATTCAAAAATATCCCGGTAGACCAGGTTCCAAACCGTCTATCCGAGATACCTAAAGACAAGCAAGTCGTTGTCATTTGTCAGTCCGGCGGAAGAAGCCAGTCCGCAGTCCGCTTCCTGACATCCAACGGCTACAACGATATACTGAACGTCGCAGGAGGCATTGGTGCATGGAGGATGAACCGTTTCTAATGCCGCCTACTCCGTTTCACTGAACAGAAGCTTTTCAAGTGTGGGCTTCAAACCGTAATCATCACAGCACTTATAGTATGCTTTATCAGGCCTGTCGAGAGACGGGCCTTTCTTATAGCCTCTAATCATCAGGTTTTTGGTGTATGCTCCATGTCCACAAATTCGAGGACCTGGGTCTCATACCCTTTCGCTTCATTAGCTGCGCTCTCAAGCCATCCGTCATCAAAGCTGCAATCCGCTCTTTAAGCACACCATAGCTCATGACAGCTTCCATGGTCTTCGGCTCGATCTGTCCATTGAGTTCCTTGTGGCAGCAGGGAACGGCCATGATGACCTTAGCCTCCCAATGCACCGCTTTGGCCAGTGCATAATCCGTCGCCAAATTGCAGGCATGGAGGCTGATGACCATATCGATAGGTTTGTCATAATCAAACATGGCGATATCACCGACACGAAACACAAGACCGTCATACCCCAACTCACCGGTCAGTTTCTGGAGGTTTTCGATCACTTTCTCCTTCAGGTCGAGACCGATAATCTTCACCTGCATGCACTTCACCTTGACAAGATAATAATAGAGGGCAAAGGTCAGATAAGACTTGCCGCATCCGAAATCGATGATTGTCGGCTCAGAAGTATCGATATGTTTCAGGCTGTCTTCGATGAACTCCAGATACCGGTTGATCTGCCTGAACTTATCATACCACTTGTGCTTGATCTTACCAGTGTCATCCATGATGCCAAGATGAATCATGAAATCCACCGGCTTTCCTTCCGGCAGCAAGTGTTCTTTTGCCTTATTGTGTTTTCTGGGCTTCACCTGCAGGGCAGTTCCCTTTTCGGTCACATGGATTTTCCCTTTCTTGGAAATCCTCACCAGCCTCTCCTTGGCCTTTGTAAAGATATGCAGCTGCTTATATTCAGATGCTGCTTCAATCAACACATCTGTCAGCTCATCAGACTCCACATTCCTATGGAAAGCCTGTTCCCTCGTAAAGGATTCCAGTTGATAGAACAAGCGGTCTTCCTCTATCATGTGAATCACTGTCTTCTGATACTGATATGACTTCATTCTCGCTGGCTCAAGGTGCCCTTGACGATGCCTTCCTCTGTCATCTGACTGATCAATTCATATAATTCCATACTCTTGTTTCCTCCGTACTCTTACACTCATGAATGCATCCCTTGAAGCAAACACAGCAGTTGCAGCTTACCGCCTTCTATCCTTGTTCTATATATTCAAACTTTTCCTATTGAACACCCAGATTCCCAATCCGTATAGGACCAAGATTCCAACAGACAGTCCGACGATTGCATACAGCCTGAACTGCGAATCCGTCATGACTCTCACCGTTCCAGCAACATATAGATACTCCCGTATTTCAGCACTTCCACCTTGCCACCGACCTCACCGAACATTTTCAGCATGAAGGACACGACCGGTATAGCCGCACCAAAACCAATGGCATACTTCCCTTCACTGAAAACACAAGAGCACAGGAAAGTCATACCGGAAGCCACCGCCAGGACCAGATATGTCACCAGATTCAGCCACAGAAACGTTTCAATCTCCAGCATCCCCGGAAACATCACTTCCGACATCGATATCAACGCACCGACCTGAATGCCCATGAGAACCAGTGTTGACAACAGCAGATACCATCCTTGTGTCATAGCTACTTTCACCCTCGAATTTGGCGTCGACAAAAGGTATGCCATCGTACCGGAGTCCACATGTTTGGCGACCATCCTGTAACCTACAACCGTAGTATAGATCATGGGAAAGGCGATAAAGATGAATCCGTAAAGGAAGCCTCCCAGGTAGGAATTCATGTCTGTACCGATCTTACTGAAACCCATGGCGCTGATCAGCTCTTCGGGCAACGCCGTCAGCATCATACGGATTTCATCAAGCCCTTCCGGGTCGAACATCACAAGGCTTGTCACCGTATATATGAGCATAGCACCGGTCATCACAAGAAAAACCGGCCAACCCTGTTTCACATCTGCTCTCAGCAGTGCTCTATTCATGGATGCCACCTCCCTCTCCGTAATACTTCATGAATACATCCTCAAGGGATTCATGCTGCGTCTCCATGGAGATCACATCACAGTCGGACAGTACGCTGAAAAAATACTGATAGGGATAACCCACACGGACCAAAAGCTGGCGGTCCTTGACCACTTCCATATCAAAGGGAGCCTTCAGAAATCGTTCCATCTCATAGGTACTGGAAAAGGTGACAAGATAACTAACATTGTGCATCTCGCTCATCGACTTGACCTCTTCAACGCTCACCAGTCTGCCTTCACGAATGATGCCCACCCTGTCACATCCTGTCTGGACTTCTTCAAAATTGTGAGAGGACATGAAGACCGTCTTGCCGCGCTGTCGTTCCACATTCAACAGTTCCATGAAAGCATTCTGCATCAGAGGGTCCAGGCCCACAGTCGGTTCATCCAGTATCAGAACCTTCGGGTCATGCATGAACGCCGTCACAATTCCGAGTTTCTGCTTCATGCCCTTGGACATCTTACGAATCTTGCCTCCAACGTCAAGCTCGAATCTCTTGAGCAGCGTTTCTCTCAGTTCCCTGTTCCTGGTTTTCCGCATCCGATCCATGAAATTCAAGAATTCCCTGCCCGTCATATTTTCCGGAAAAGACATTTCACCTGGCAGATATCCGATATTTCCCTGTATTCTCCTGCCACAATTCCGGATATCCACTCCGTCAATCAACACTTTACCGGCCTTTGCATTTACAAATCCCATCATATTCCTGATGGTTGTCGTCTTACCGGCTCCGTTCGGTCCCAGGTATCCGAACACCTCACCATCGCCCACTCTAAAATCCACTTCAAAAATCCCTTTGCCGCTCCGATACACCTGTGTCAAGTTCCGTACTTCAATCATCGCAAACGCCTCCTGACTGGGCCTGTTTCAATACTCTTTCCTATTATTTTACTCGAAAAAATCGTAAAAAGAAAGAGGCCATACACTGACCTCTTTCCCGATAATTCTAAAATCCAGTACGTATCCAGGCTTAAGCCTTATCGATCGAACCGAACATCTCCATTTTCTCTTTCACAGTAGCCTTGATTGCCTCGAAACCTGGAGCCAAGACTTTACGTGGGTCAAAGCCTTTGCCTACTTTGTCCTTGTCAGCTTCAAAGTACTCACGAGTAGCAGCTGTAAAGGATAATTGACACTCAGTGTTTACATTGATCTTGGAAACACCGAGGGAGATAGCCTCTTGAATCATTTCCACTTCGATACCGGTACCACCGTGAAGAACCAATGGCATTGCTCCTGTAAGCTCTTGAATCTTGCCCAAAGTCTCAAAGCTAAGACCAGTCCAGTTCTCAGGGTATTTACCGTGAATGTTTCCGATACCTGCTGCAAGCATGTCTACACCAAGGTCTGCAATCATCTTACACTCTTTAGGATCGGCGATATCACCTGTTCCGACAACACCGTCTTCTTCTCCGCCGATGGATCCGACTTCAGCCTCAACTGAGAAACCTTTTTCCTTGCCCATAGCAACGATTTCCTTAGTCTTAGCAATGTTCTCATCGATTGCATAGTGTGAACCGTCGAACATGATGGATGAGAATCCGGCTTCGATTGCTTTCATAGCGCCATCGTAACTACCATGGTCAAGGTGAAGAGCAACCGGTACGGTGATACCCAATCTTCCATCATACCATTCACCATTCCAACGATGGTTTTATATCCGCCCATATACTTGCCTGCACCTTCAGATACACCCAGGATAACAGGTGAATTGTTCTCTTGTGCAGTAAGAAGGACTGCTTTTGTCCACTCAAGGTTGTTGATGTTGAACTGTCCTACGGCATACTTGCCTGCTTTTGCTTTGTTCAGCATGTCTGTTGCTTTTACTAACATATTATTACCTCCATATTGTATCGATGATCCAAGAACGCTCCCGTATCATCAGCTCTCAAAACAGCCACAATTTTTAACGTCTCCCTGCAGTCGCAATTATGGCTGTCAGGTTACCATTACTATATAATTCAAGTCGATACTGTCATGTCTGCTAAAAACGCTTTTCAAAGGCATTATACCCTAAAAACTTTGTCAATTCAACCCTTTGACCGATGTTCCTTGCGTATTGCCCGAAATGATTATATACTATAGGATATTCGATTCATATTTGTCACAAAAATACGCACACAGGAGTAATAATTTCATGAAATCATATAAAACCAAAGGCACCTGTTCAAGCGAAATCCGGTTTGATGTACAGAATAAAATCATCACCGATATCGAATTCATTTCCGGCTGCCCCGGCAACCTCATCGGCATCCAAAGCCTCGTCAAAGGCCAGGAAGTGGAGAAAGTCATCGACCGGCTGAAAGGTATCCGCTGCGGCAGCAAGTCGACGTCCTGTCCGGACCAGTTGGCGCTGGCGCTTGAAGAATTTGCTTCGAGATAATCGGCTTTTGTGCGGCACAAAATGTGATCATAGTCTTTGCTGGGTTGTATAAGACAGTTGAAAACGGTGGCATATCCGACACTGGGCTTGCGGGGCACAGATGGTTTCGGGACTAAAATCAGGGATTGCATCCCAGACTTTAGATCCCAAACCCATCAGATGACCCGAGTGCCCATTTAGTCGGACATGCCACCGTTTTCATCTCTATTGGTTCAACCACAAAGACGTCAGTTCATTGAAGGCCGTACAAATGCAGATTATCCCTCCGCACTTGAGATGGCTGCTTTGGTGCACTGGCCAGTTATGACTATTGGCAGCTGATGATATTTGGAATTTCCTATTGATCTCTGCTTTATCAGCATTTCAAGACCTTCCAACGATTGAAAACCTCCTCTGGAGAAGCGAGGATGATGGCGACAGGTGCCGGATGCTGCAGGTGTTGATGGCGGGATTTTGGATTCCGCCTTGGATGCATAGCCTCATCCCGACATCAATTCCTGCAGCAGCCGATACCGTCCCCATCACCCGAGCGCCCTATTTCAGAGCTTCAATCTTCTCATCAACTATATAAACGGCAATCCATAATTCCTGAGAATCAAATCATGAAACTCCTTGGGATCGAAATCCTCACCCATGATCTCCATATACCGCTCCTTCATCTGTCTCATTTTATAATTGCCATATTTGTAGTGAATGGTTTCCCCAGGGTCCGAAATGATCCTGTAGACGATTTTCTCAGCAGTTTCAGTGCTGTAGCCATGCACCTCCAGCGTTTCAATGAGTTCATCCATGGGTTTGCCGTCAATATGCAGACTCATATCCCACATAACGAACAGTACATCGTAATAGCCTTCAACTGCATTGTAGTATTCATCAACGCCATCCGGCAGTTCCAGGTAGGAATATACCATATCCTGAACATAGGTTGCCCACCCTTCTTCAAACTCCGGTACTCGTTCATCTTTCTTAAAAGCGGATCGTCGCTGGATGCGATGTAGCTGAAATACAGATGATGACCGGGTATGTTCTCATGAAAATACAGCAGGAGCGTATCGAGGGTGATGGACTCATATTCATCCTTCTGCAGAAACATGTTCCCATAGTCTTCGCCGTCAACAGTAACGGGAAAATAGAATCCAAGGGCAAGATAATCCTCGAGATAGTCCGGTATGATATTCTCAGAAGCCAGGTCAACACCATAATCCTTGAACTGGCTTTCATACGCTTTATCGACGGTTTCATAAACTTCTTCAATGGTATCATACTCATCAAAGAGCGTTTCAAAATCCAAATCGAATAAATCGGGATTTTCTTCAAAGATTTCCCAGAAGAGACCGTCATATTTCTTTCTTGATTCATCCGACCACGCCCGTAGTTCATCAATTTCCATAAGCTCTTCAGAGGTCTTGTAGCCGATCAGTGTTTCATAGTATTCCTTTCCATTCGGCCATTCGCTAACGCTGCCGCTCAGCTCGGATTCCTGCATGGCAACCGCCTGATCTTTCACTCTCTCAAAGGCAGGATAAAGGTCATTCTCAACAATGGAATAATAGTTTTCCTTGTATTCTTCCTTTATCGCATTCTCCAAACCTTCATATGCATCCACCTTATCAGAGAAGCTTCTGTACATCATAAACTCATCCACCGGACCCAACATGGCATCGATTTGCACGGCCGCCTCCTCATACATGCGTCCCGGCATTCCATAGCCCAATGCGAAACGTTCCTGTTCGTAGGCTATGACTTCGTCGAGAAGTCTTGGCAGCTCTTTCACCCTTGCAACGAAGGCATCGATTTCCTCCACCGATTCGAATTCAATCTGCATCAAGGTCAACGGGATGCTGATCTGGATGCCCGACGAAGGACTGATGAGATTGAATGCATACGGGTGGCTGTTCAGTGCAATGGAGTATCTCAGATTGAATTCTGCCATTCTGTATATATCCTTTTGCATCTCATCGAGCAGCATATAGTCCGTTTCGTGGAGTCTTGTGAGCTGCTTTTCGGCCATCCTCAGATCTTTTTCCGACTGTTTGGCGCCAACATGATCCAGTTCTGCCGCCAGATGCATCAATCCGTGACGTTTCAAATCACCAAGGACAAAAGAAGCATGCAATGGAGAGTTTTCAAGCACCTCAATCGCCAGTCTTTCAATGTCAGCATCAAACCGTTCCCTCGCCTCTAGAGTCTTCAGTTCAAGAGCAGTGTCACTCAGCTTGTCATCAACGGACTGATCCGAAGTAACCGGTGCTTCAGACAGCTCCTCTTTCACACTGCAGGCGTTCATGCTGCCAAGGACCAGCATCAGTGTCAGCATCATGCCAATGCAGCGTATATTGTCAAACCTTCGTCTTCGGATAGGCAATGTAATGCTGTCTGATGTCATCAGCTTCAACCCTTCACGCATTTTACATTCACCCTTTCTTGATGCATGTCGCCTCATATGGGATACCACCACTGTGTTCTTATTCATACTCGAAGAAGAATGGCTTCACCTTTCAATAACAGGAATCACTGAAACTACAAATACCAGCAACGACCGTTGCTGGTATCCATTGAAATCCAATGATCATATCGGCAGACGGTCAGTCAAGAGATCATTCCAGACTGACGCGCTGGAAAAATGATCCAGGGCGCGTTGCATGGCTTCCTTTTATTCGCACTGATGCTTGCTTCTTTTCTTAGCTCCTCATCGATTTTCAGCACTTCCACAATAAGTTCATTGATGGAATCCACCAGTTTGATGATGGCAGACTGCAGTGAATAATCCAGGAAAATTCCATCGATCCAGTAATCGGATACGCTGAGGAACTTCTCGATCTCCTTGTCCTGATGCATGCCCAGATGGTTCAGGGCATTATGGAACTTGCGCAGGGCCCACTGGATATGATGCAGAAGCTCCTGAGCCTCATCCAGATAATGGTATTTTTTCATCGTAGCCACAAGACCGCCGCCTGACATGTCATATTCACCCCAGTCCTTGGCTTTCACCATATACTTCTTGGTTTCGTTGAGTTTCTTGAGGACTTCCTCACCTTCGCCAAGCGCTTCCGAAAGGGATATCCGCTCTTTTTCATAATGGTAACGCTGTTCCAGCAAATCCTTCAACTTCTCAGCTTCTTCAGGTTCCTTCTGGACGATATGATCGGTGATATCCTCAATCAGCAGCTGGTAATCGCGTTCCGCATCATCAAAATCGGCGAGCGCACTTCTAAGATGCTCCGCTTCCCTTATGATTCGGTTATACTCATCCTTCAGTTTTCATACTTCAGCTGGGCAGCATACAGTTCTTCCTTCTCCTTATCAAGCTTCTCCACCTTACTGTTCAGTATGGTGTTGACGATGGAAGAAAGGGTCACGCTCTCGAGCTGCTCCACATCTTCCCGTTCTTCAACAAGAGCTTTTGTGAGCTTTCAAGCTCAAGTGCCAGCATCAATTTCTGTTTTCAAGCAGTTCAATCTTGTTCTCAATATTGTGCTTCGTCTGTTTCTCTCTCGTAACCGTTACGAATCTCTCCTTGAACTTCTCCATTCAATCACCCCTTAAGGATTCAGCGGTCGATGACTGCGGCAAATTCATCCTGGTTCATTGCGCATCCATCCAACATTGACAATTACATACCTCGTTCCGCAACTTTTGCCAGCGGACTACGTTCAACGCGTTTCAAGGCAACGTGTCCCGTAATCGTATAAGGCTTCATTTTTTCAACTGTGTATATCAAACCATTGGATTTTGAATCCACATAATGGTTGTCAATCTGATTATCACTGGGATCACCCAGGAAAACGAATTTCGACTCCTTACCTGCTCTCGTCAGCATCAGCTTGGCCAGGTGGGGTGTCATCTCCTGACATTCATCCACGATGATCATCGAATTGTTGAATGTACGACCACGCATATAAGTGAAGGTCTTGGTCTCTATGATTCCCCTCTGCCTGTACTGTTCGATGAAATCCTCGACGGTAAAGGTGGGCTTATGGTATTCATAACCGTCCTTCGTCGTTTCCCTTATGTCCGACAGGTTCTCGATGGCATCGTAGAAACTGCCCATCCAGGGTCTTAGCTTCTCCTTTTCATCACCGGGAAGATATCCGATATCATTGCCCGCAGCCACGACAGGTCTGACAAAAACAATCTTCCTGTAGCGGTTGGCTCGATGACATTCTGCAGGGCTGTCGCAGTGGCCAGTATCGTTTTTCCGGAACCCGCTCCACCGATGATGGTGGCAAAATGTATATCAGGATTCATCAGCAGCTCGAAGGCCATCTTCTGTTCCCTGTTCAGCGGGGTCAGCCCCCATGCCTTCTCATTGACATACTTCAGAGGCACAATCCTCTTGCTGTCAAACCTGGCCAGGACTTCATGCCCTTGCTGGTCGGAACTCCTGATATGAAGAAACTCATTGGGATACACCTGACCCACCAGGTCTTCCGGAAGATCCAGTCCTCCCGAGTAGATCATATTAATCTGATCGGACCTCATCTCAATATCCATATATCCTTTATAGACATCCTCCGAAGTGATCTTGTCATTCTGATAGTCCTGGACCTCTGCACCCAGGCTGCTCGCTTTGATGCTCATGTAGAGGTCCTTGGTAACAAGTATCGTCGGAATCGCCTCTGTTCTTTCGAGATTTAGAGTCACCGCGATGATCCTTGAGTCGTTCTTGCTGGTATCGATACCGTTCGGCAACACCGATGTGTCCATATGGTTCAGCTCCACACGTACCGTTCCGCCATTTTCCAGCTGGATGCCCTTCTTGATATCTCCCTTTTGCATCAGAAGCTGAAGCTCCTTGGCAACCCTTCTTGCACTGAATCCTACCAGTCCTTCCCTTCTCTTCAGGTTGTCAAGCTCTTCAATAGCAATTACGGGAATAATCACATTGTTGTCTGAAAAACTGCTCAGAAAATTCGGGTCGTGGATCATCACATTGGTGTCGATGACATAATTCTTGATCATAGGTCATACCTCCTGTCGGTCAAAGATGACATTTTCTACTTATCTTCTTACAATTTTTGAGATAATCTTTCATAATATTATTATATCATACACGGTCCTTTTTTGGTCTTCATCCGTAAAAATTTATCATAAATTTGACATCATTTCCTTCTGTTTTCAAAGTATATGAACCGGTCCACACTATCCAGGATATCTGCAAATTCCTCTCTGGGTGCGATATCGATATAGTGTCTCAGCATCTTGCGCTGTTCTTCCTTTGTCCCGTACTTGCCATAGAAGATATCGAAGAGGTTATGACCGCGGATATGGATCTTGATCTTTTCAATGTTCTTCCTGACGTCTTCCGGGGATTCGATTCGGATGCCCGTCTCCTTGATGAACCTGCGTCCGCTTCTGATCCGGTGCAGGTACTGCTTGAACTTCGCATACAGCGTTTCGTAGATTCCTCCACCGACCCGATGATCCCCAGTTCTGTCATGATGACCGGATTCAGGAAATAATTTTCGATGGAATAATACTTAAGGACCAGGACATTATCGGGAAGGATCCTGGGTATCTTCGCATCGTCATCTTTGATTCTGTGATAATAGTAGTCACAAAGATCCTGCTTCAATTTGTCAGGATCATGGCCGTCACTGTCCCTGATCATCAGAAAGTTGTTCTTCAAATAACCCCTGTTGATGAATTTCAGATTCGCATAGGTCTTGATGTTCGTACAGGAATTGGTCGGTATGATGGCCACCCGGTTGAGCTCGCCGTTCTCATCACGAATCTCGGAATAGTATTTGTCAAGAAGCATCGGAAGTCTCGACCGGTCATCCTTACCTTCAACAATGAAACAAATCCGCACTCATCAGGTCATTGGCGGAATAGCCAAGATCCTCCAGAATCCTGTCGATGTCCGATGCTCTTCCGATGACCGTATCCCTCTCCCTGGAAACGGTGATCTGACGGATCTGCCTCGTCGAGAAATTATACAGCATGTGAGGTGAATGGGTCGTAAATATCACCTGGTTCTTCTTGGAGAGCTTATAGATGATCTCACTGGCAATCTTTTGGAGTTCCGGGTGAAGGTAAAGCTCCGGCTGTTCAATGATGATGATGCTGTTGATGATTCCATCCACTTCCAGATAGGCTTGGAACAGGGATAGAATGTACAGACTCTTCATCGAGGAATTCATCTGCCTGATATCCATATCCACCTTGATATTGTGGTTGCGGACCATCGTATGGATTTTCAGCAGGGATTCGATGTCGAAATCATACTTGTAGCTGACTTCATACTGGTTGCCGTAGCTTTGCCGGAAGTATCTGTTGACGCTGTCTGCATACTTCTTGAGATTCGAGGAAAAGAGCCGGTAATTGACCAGTTTGAACGTTTCATTCAACGTCAGTTCCACCGGTGGTTTCTTATTGATGTAACCGATACAGTCGAAACAGTTGATGCAGGGTCTTGTCGAATCGAATATACAGGTATTCTTCTTGACCTGCTCAATCTCCGTCACACCATGGATGTCCATAAGATGGGAATCCAGCTTCTTCATATCCCTGGTTTCATCGATGATGTTCAGCATCGGCAGAATCTCCTCGATGTAGGGATTGTCTTTCTGAACCTGGTCGCCATATCTTTTTCACCGCCGGGATAAGCCTTCAGGATCATCGTCGTCGAGTCCCCGTCATGGAGATGGATGCGCTCCTTGAATTCAGTCATCCATTTTTCACGCTTTCGATGCCTGCTTACCAGGCGATTGTTGTAGAAATTGTCGATATCCGTTTCATACAGCTTAAGTGTCGCCCGTATGACGATCGGCTGATTCAAGGTATGGCGGGAGTACTCCTTCAGTTCATAGCTGCCGCACAGCAGCCTGATGGCACTGATGATGGAACTCTTTCCGACATTGTTCTTGCCGACCAGTATGAGGGTGTTGTCGATATCCGGGATAGACAGTTCCTGGATTGATAAAAAATTCTTTATGTATAAGTCCGTTATCTTCATATCATCACTCTACCATTCCTGAAATCATTTCCATGACACCTTCAGCTGTCATTGGCTTGCTGTGGACGAATCCCTGTACATAATCGCAGCTGGTCCCTTTGAGAAACTCCAACTGGTCATCGGTCTCAACACCTTCCACGATTGAGGTGATATCCATCTTCGTCACAAGCTCGATGATGCTTTCAACGATTTTGGAATCCACATCATGATCGTTGATTCTTTCAATGAATTTCCTGTCGATTTTCAAAACGTCGAAAGGCAATAGCTTCAGGTAATCCATGGTCGTATAACCGTTACCGAAATCATCGATTGCAATCTTGACTCCCGCATCCTGAAGTCTCTTCAACTCGATATACCCGCGGTCCGTGGTTCCGGTCATCTTGGATTCGGTCACTTCCAGTTCCAGCATATGCTTCGGGTAAGTCATCTCATCCAAAATACCTATGACGGAATCCGCAAAACCATCCATTTCCAGCTGACTGGCCGAGACGTTCACTGACAGCTGCAGATTCAAGCCAAACCTCCTGTTCCATTCAAGCGCCTGGGGAATCGCATTTCTGAGCACCCATTCACCGATTTCCTCCATAAGCCCTACTTCTTCAGCAATCGGCAGGAATTCACCTGGCATCATGATCTTGCCATCACTCATCCTCCATCTGACGAGCGCTTCAAATCCCCTCACATCTCCGGTCTGAATATCATACTCCGGCTGGTATTCAATGTAGAGTTGTTCACCCACTATGCCGTTGTGAAGCTTCGTCTCAAGATGCAGTTTCGTTGCCACATCATCCTGGATATGTTCATAATAGAACTGTACATTTCCCCTTTCTTCCGTCGTCGCCTTAGCGATTGCTATGGAAGCACATCTGGACAGTTCTTTCTGGGATAAACCGTCGTTGGGCGCCATTGCGACTCCGATGCGATAGTCCAGAACATATTCATTCATCTCGTTATCAAAATAGGTCTGATGCAAAATGATATCTTTCACGTACTGGACCGCTTCATGTATTTCCGTCCTGTCGGATGTATCATCGGTTATGATTTCGAACGTATCATGGTTGAGCTTGCCGATTGCATAGATGAAATCCAGCTTTTGCAGCTTCGATACAAGCAGATGGTCCATCGTCTGCGTCTCATGGGAGTTGATCATATTCACAATATCATCATAATTCAGGATTTTGATCAGTATGACTCCAAAGTTCTGCATCAGCCTGTCCTTGATACCATGTTCCATCAGTTCCATCAGTTTATATTTATTCGGGATGCTGCGACTGACCAGTACCGAATCATCATTGACAAACATCTTATGCGGCCGTCTGCTGTTGATGATCAGGCAGTTGATGGTCAGCAGCTGATTCGGATTCTGTTCAACTCTCTGATTCGGGATGAAGAGGAATTCATGATAGTGCTGCTTCCCGCCCCAGGTAACCTCGAACTCAACGCTGTAGGTCATGCCTTTTGCAATCCGTTCCATAATCATCGGCCATTCCCTGTCGAAGGGCAACGCAACCATCTCATGGATATTAGCCGACTCGGTCAGCAGGAAGCTGTACTCGGATTCCTGCAGCGCTTCTATAACGATGTTGTTCATATGGATGATTTCACCTTTTGAGTTAAGCTTGACGATCCCTACCGGCATATTCCGAAAAACGTCAGACATCTGCTCCTTTTTGTGACGCTTTGCAGTGCAATGCCTTGTATAGTCAAACAGAACCAGAATAAATGCCAATAGGATATAAACCGTGAAGTCCATGAAGAAGATGACAATCAGATATCTCACATGTGTCAACACCTCAATTTCAGTGATATACAGCACTTTGATCAATGTCAGAACAAGATACAGCATGCCTGTGATGTTGCGCATGGACATCTCATAATCATCCTTCAGCAGACAGATCAGCCCGACAAAGAAAAACACGCCGTCTGAAGCAGAATAGCCGGGATGACAATATTCTGGTACTTGAATCCCTGCAGTATGCCATAGCCCATCCACAGCCCGATGAATGCCATGACACTCAGATAGAAACGCGGTGGGATGATTCTGACGTGTCTGATATTGCTGTTCAGTATATGCATGGACAAAAAAAGCGTAGTCAACAGGAAAAGGTAGAACACCTTATACATGTCGACAACACCCAACCCATCATTAAGAAGCATCAGAACATATCCGATGCCCCCATAAATCCATATTCGTGACTCCTTGAAACTGCTGTCCTGTTCCCTCTTCGCAGTATAGTAATAGACCGCTATGATGCTGTACACCGTCAAGCCAAAACCGGAAAAAAGAAAATCCATGCTCCCCATAGGCACCTCCACAATCATGCTTAATTTCATGATACTTGAAAATGCACCGGTTGACAAGAATTTGAGCACAAACCCGCTTCAATACTGATGAATACCTTCATCACCCCAAAACTTGCTGTATTCCTTCTAATTCACCGGTTCGTTCAGACTGTTCATCTCTTTGCGGTAAGCTGTTGGCGACATGCCATAGTAATTCTTGAACACGCGGTTGAAGGTTTTGACCGAATTGAAGCCATGCTTGTATGCCACCTCGATGATGGTCATCTCATCCTTGAGCACATCGTCTTTTGCCATCGAAATCTGATAGTGCGTCAGATACTGCTTGAAAGTGATCCCCGTATAGCGCTTAAACTGTCTTGCAAAATGAAATTCACTGTAACCGAGGTCCATGGCGGCACTGGTCAGGGTGATGCCATCTGAATAGTGTTCGAAGATATAGGCATTCACTCTGCTGAGCAGCTCGTGCTCCTTTTCCATCTGCTTGAAATCATAGTCATAATTGTCGGCGAAGTCGCCAAAGCGAATGAGCAGTCCCATGATCTTGTACAGATATCCCAACAGTATGAACTTCCTGCCGTACTGCACATTCATGGTCTCCAGGCTCATCCACTGGAAAATCTGCTTCATGGGTTTCAGCCCCGGAACGCCGGAAGTATCCAGGACCGTCACGTCAAACAGTATGGAGTAGAGCTGCTTTTGTATCTCTTTATCATCGGCCATGTCATTGAAAAACTTCCAGTCGAATCTCAATACATGAAATCCGCTGTCCTCATCCGGATGACGTTGGTTATAAGAATGGATATGGTTGCATCCGATGATCACCAGCTGACCGGCCTTGACCTTGTATTCCTTCTGGAGGACACTGATGGAGACTTCTCCGCTCTCCACGAAGATCATCTCGACTTCGTGGTGATAATGCATCGGAAAGACAAACCGGTCCTTGTGAAAATAACACATCACCGGAAAATCTTTGGTCAGCAACGGTCCTTCATGAAAAATTTCCTGCTTCATCATCCGCTCCTTATTACCTACTCATTTATTGCTGTATTAACTGGTTACAGTCCAATTATACAACAGTTGCAGCCATTAGAATATGGATATAAGTCACAAAAAACCTTCTGATTTCAAATTCCATATATCAAATGTTCAACCGTCTCCAACTGTGGTATACTAAATCTATACTATTCCTTTTCTGCCGTTGGGAGGTGTCAAATGTTTTCACCGGTTAACAATAAAAGAGTCTACCAGCATGTCGTAGAACAGATACAGCAGCAGATATACAGGGGAGAATTGAAGAAAGGTGACAAGCTGCCACCCGAGAGGGATCTGACAGAACAGCTGGGTGTCAGCAGAAGTTCGGTGCGGGAAGCGCTCAGGGCGCTGGAAGTCACCGGTCTTGTCGAGTCAAGACAGGGCGAGGGCAACTTCATCAGCGGCAATTTTGAAAGTGCATTGCTCGAACCGCTGACCGCCATGTTCATGCTGAACAACGGAACTTCGATGGACCTGATCGAACTGCGCACCATCCTGGAAGTCAAATCCAGCGAACTGGCTGCCGAGCGCATCACCCACAAACAGTCCGTCGAACTCATCAAGCTTCTCGACAAGATGAACATCACGCCGTTGGAGAGCAGCAAAGCTGAAATGGATATCCGATTGCATTACTACATTGCGGAAATCACAGGGAATATTCTGATCATCAACGTCCTTTCCATCATTGCGTCGATGATGGAAAAATTCATACAGAACAACAGACAGAAGATCCTTGAGAATCCCAACAGCAGCGATATGCTGATGAAAAGCCATGAAGATATCGTCCATGCGATTGTCGCCAAGGACCCAAAACGTGCCAAAGAAGCCATGGTACAGCATATGCGTATATTCGAACGGATAACAATGAACGATTTTGAGCTTTTCTCTCATAGAACGAAAGAACCCTAAGTGCGGCTTAAGCACATAGGGTTCTTTGATTATTCTTCCCATTTCATCGCACGTTCAACAGCCTTCTTCCATCCACTGTAGGCTCTATCCCGTTCTTCTTCGCTCATTTTCGGGACGAATTCGACATCCAGCACCCAGCTGTCAACGACCGACTCCTTGCTGTCCCAGAAACCGACGGCAAGACCTGCCAGGTATGCCGCTCCGAGCGCTGTCGTTTCAACGACTTCGGGACGCTGTACGGGAACACCGATGATATCCGACTGGAATTGCATCAGGAAGTCATTGGCTACTGCGCCGCCATCCACCTTCAATGTCGTCAGCTCAATGCCGGAATCCGCTTCCATGGCGCTGATCAGGTCTTTTGACTGATACGCGATTGCTTCAAGCGCTGCGCGGATGATATGGTTCCTGTTGGCTCCGCGCGTCAAGCCTGTGATGGTCCCTCTTGCATACATATCCCAGTATGGTGCTCCAAGTCCGGCAAATGCAGGAACGACATATACTCCGTGTGAGTCAGCCACCCGAGTGGCAAAGTATTCACAGTCACCGGCATCATCGATCAGTCTCAATTCGTCCCTCAACCACTGGATGACAGCGCCTGCCATGAAGACGGAACCTTCAAGGGCATATTCTATCTTTCCATCGATTCCCCAGGAGATGGTTGTCAGCAGTCCGTTCTTGGACGGTATCAGTTTCTCACCTGTCTGCATCAGCATGAAGCAGCCTGTGCCATAGGTGTTCTTGATCATGCCCGGTTCGAAACAGGCCTGTCCGAACAGCGCCGCCTGCTGGTCACCGGCAGCACCACCAATGGGTATCTCAACACCGAGAACGGAAGCATCCATGTTGCCGTACACCTCTGAAGAATCCTTCACTTCGGGCAGCATAGAAGCAGGCACATCCAGGATTTCAAGAAGTTTTTCATCCCACATGAGTTCTTTGATATTATACATCAGGGTACGCGATGCGTTACTATATTCCGTAACATGAATCCGACCTTCCGTCAGTTTCCATATCAGCCATGTATCCATCGTGCCGAACAGCAAGTCTCCCTTATTCGCCTTTACTCTGGCACCTGGCACTGTATCGAGAATCCATTTGACTTTGGTTCCGGAGAAGTAAGCATCCACCACAAGCCCCGTCGCATCCTTGACATATTGCTCATGTCCTGCCGCCTTGATTTCCTCGCAAATATCGGAAGTCTGTCTGGACTGCCATACAATCGCATTGTATATGGGTTCTCCGGTGTTCTTATCCCATACGACTGCCGTTTCTCTCTGGTTCGTAATTCCTATAGCTGCAATGTCATTAGGATCGATATCGTTCTCAACGACGACTCCTTTCATTACACCGACTTGAGTATTCCAGATTTCAACCGCGTCATGCTCGACCCATCCTGCCTGAGGATAAATCTGAGTGAATTCCCTCTGCGAACTTGCTACAATCATACCTTGGTGGTCAAAAATGATTGCCCTGCAGCTTGTTGTCCCCTGGTCCAATGCCATTATGTACTTTTTCATCGAAACCCTCCAAACCTTTGACATTTTCATTTTGCTTCTATAATGCCGTTCATTATTTTTCCACCATTACCTTTCAATATTATACCACAAAAGCGACCATATAATGACCTTTGAATCAACCGGGATAATATGTCTTGATGCACTGACTTTACAAAGGTTCGAGTGAAGCCTATAATAGAACAAGAAGAATTTACCGTACGTACGCAAGGAGGACACTGTGGACAATAAGCTATTGCAAATGGACTACATCTTGAATCTGGATAAATTCCAGAAAATACAGGACGATATTGCCAAAGCCACAGATATGGCTGTCATCACTATCGATTATCTGGGCAATCCCATTACAAAACACAGCGGCAACAGTGCTTTCTGCACCCACGTTCGCAGCGATTCCAAATTATGCCGTTCCTGTGAAAAATGTGATTCCAGAGGTGGATTGGAAGCCGCAAGAAACAAGGAAGCTTATATTTACCGATGCCATATGGGAGTTGTTGACTTTGCACTGCCTATCATTGTCGATGGTCAATATCTGGGAGCGTTGATGGCTGGACAGGTGCGCCTCGAGAATGAAGAAACAATCAGGAGCTTGAGTGGATCGTCAGCCGGAAGTATCAGGTCGACCTGGATCAATACCCAGATCTGAAGTCACTTTACGATCAGCTGCCTGCCATGAAACTGGAGAAGATTGAAGCTGTCGCTCACATGATGCACCATCTGATCAACTATATCGTAGGTGAAGCCGTGCTCAAAACCTTGTTATATGAGGCAAATCAAAAACTGACTGATTCTACAAAGGAACATACAGATGAGGAAGATGATAATCAGGATGATATTCAGCACTATTATCCGACGGAGGTGCCTGAAGATAACGGGGACGATGTTCGTACAGAGCAGGTTGAGCAGACCGCCGAAAACAAGAGCATACTCCTGAAACCGGCCCTTGATTATATCGACCAGAATTATGACAAGAAGATACATATGGATAAGATGGCATATCTGTGCAACATCAGCACCAGCTACTTCAGCAAGATCTTCAAGCGGGAGACAGGATATAACTTTTCAACATACATCAACGACATCAAGATTGTGAAGGCCAAGGAGCTTCTGGAAACAACAACCTCTCCTGTCATCAACATATCTTTGGATTTGGGATATGATGACTGCGGATATTTCATCAAGGTTTTCAAGAAGAAATTTGGCATGACACCGGCAACCTATCGTAAAGAATATCGTAAGAAATTGAATTGAGCCCATCCGAACCAGTTCGATCCAGATAATCGTAATATTTTGCACTCTGAATGCAAAATATTACGATTTTTTTATTTTAGCGCAAAATAACTCTATGATTTCTTACCATTGCACAGCGTTTTAATTCAATGGCAAAAGGCGCTTTCTGTAATATAATGTGTTTAGACAAATTGAACAACAGATAATAACTGATTGAGATTATTTTATACGTTTTATCAGGCATCTTATCAAACGTTCAAAAGATACGGAAAAAATGCACAGGAATCTTAAAATTTTAAAACAAAAAAGGAGAAAAGGTATATGAAAAAGGTTTTGATTTCACCATCCAAGTACGTACAGGATAACGGAGCATTGGCTGACCTTGGCGAATACGTTCTGGCATATGGCAAGACGGCACTGCTGGTTGCATCCGACGAAGACCGCGCAAGAGTGCAAGACAACTTGGACGAAGCCGTTAAAAAGAATGACTTCGAATTAGTTTACGGCGGATTCGGCGGCGAGTGCACCAAAGAAGAAGTCGAAAGACTGATTGCTGTATGCAAAGAGAAAACTGTGAAGTTGTTGTCGGCCTGGGCGGCGGTAAGGCTTTGGACACTGCCAAGGCGGTATCCAGCGCAGAAGAGATCGCCGTCATCACGGTACCGACCATCGCTTCAACCGATGCACCATGCAGTTCCCTCTCTGTTGTCTACAACGACAAAGGTGAATTTCAAGAGTACCGATTCTATAGAAGCAATCCTGATCTCGTATTGGTTGATACGGGCATCATCGCGAAAGCGCCTGCCCGCTTCCTAATCTCAGGTATGGGCGATGCATTGTCAACCTACTTTGAAGCAAGGTCATGCGAAAGAGCTTCGCCAACAACATTCCAGGTGGAAAAAGCACCAAATTGGCTGTCGCAGCTGCAAAACTGTGCTATGACACTCTTCTGGAAGATTCGGAAAAAGCCATTGCAGCATGCAACAGCAACGTCGTAACACAGGCACTTGAAAACATCATCGAAGCCAACACACTGCTAAGCGGACTCGGATTCGAATCCTCAGGCCTTGCCGCTGCTCATGCAATCCACAACGGTTTGACCGCTCTGGAGGAAGCACATCACAACTTCCACGGCGAGAAGGTATCCTTTGGAACCATCGTCCATCTTGTACTTGAAAACGCACCAAGAGAAGAATTGGAAGAAGTTCTGGCTTACTGCAAATCAGTCGGACTCCCTACATGCCTGGGTGACTTGGGAGTCAAAGAGGTCACAGATGAGAAAGTTCGCGCCGTTGCAGAATTGGCTACAGCTCCAAATGAAACCATCCACAACATGCCGTTCGAAGTGACTGCTGATGATGTTTTTGCTGCAATCTATGCTGCAGATAAATTAGGGAAATAGAAAGGAACCAATACAATGAAAAAAATCATGAACACTCCTGAAACTCTTGTTATCGAAATGTGCGAAGGCATGGTTGCCGCTCATCCTGACGAATTGGCATTCAACAAGAAGAACAAGCTCTTGATGAGAAAAGAGCTGAACAGCAACAAGGTAAGCCTGATCAGTGGCGGCGGCTCAGGTCACGAACCCGCTCATGCCGGTTATGTCGGTGAAGGTATGCTTGATGTGGCCGTATGTGGTGACGTTTTCGCTTCTCCATCAACCATCCAGGTATACAACGCGATTTGTGAGACAGAATCCGACAAAGGCACGTTGCTGATCATCAAGAACTACTCCGGTGACATCATGAACTTCGAAGCTGCTGCCGAGATGGCCGAAGAGGATGATGATATCGAGGTTGCAAAGGTATATGTGAATGACGATATCGCTGTAAAAGACAGCTTATATACAGTAGGACGCCGAGGCGTTGCAGGTACCGTATACGTCCACAAGATTGCGGGTGCTGCAGCTGAAAAGGGTCTTTCTCTGGAAGAGGTCAAGGCTGTAGCTGAAAAGGCAATCAAGAATGTCAAGTCCATCGGTTTTGCATTGACTTCCTGTACGGTACCTGCAAAAGGTACACCGACATTCCAGCTCGGGGAAGATGAATCGAATTCGGCGTAGGCATCCATGGCGAGCTGGAGTTGCACGTCAAGAGATCCGTACCGCAGATGAACTGGCAAAAGACTGTATCGATATGCTGATTGCTGACTTGCCATTCGCCGAAGGTGATGAAGTGGCCGTCATGGTCAATGGTTTCGGCGGGAGTCCAATGCAGGAACTCTACGTACTGAACAATTCCGTTGCCAAGTACTTGGCGGAAAAAGGGATTAAGATATATGACACCATGGTCGGCAACTACATGACTTCCATCGACATGGCCGGAGCTTCTGTTACAATGCTCAAGCTTGACGACGAACTGAAAGAGTACCTCGACGCACCGGTAAACACTATATCCATCAAGAAGTAATAAAGGAGAATAAGAATGAAAACTGTTAATACTCAAAGCGTAATCCAAATCATCGATAAAATGGCGGATATCATCATCGAGAACGAAGTATATTTCTGCGAACTTGACTCTGTAGCCGGTGACGGCGACTTCGGAATGTCCGTGGCTAAAGGTTTCAAACAGCTGAAAGAAGAATGGGCTGACTTATCCACAGACAATATCGGTGCATTCCTTAAGGATGCCGGTATGATCATCACAGAATACTGCGGCGGAGCTTCAGGACCTATCTGGGGATCAGGATTCAGAGGTGCTGCAAAAGCAGCAAAGGGCAAGAGCGAAGTCACTTTGGCAGATATTGCTGAAATGGTTGAAGCGGCGGTTGCAGGCATCCAGAAGCGCGGAAAAGCACAGTTGGGCGATAAGACCTTATTGGATGCACTGATTCCTTCAGCAGTGGCATTGAGAGATGGCGCTGATGCGGACCTCGATATCCTTGACGCAATGGAAAACGGCGCTGCCGCAGCTCGTGAAGGTGCTGAAAAGACAAAAACAATGGTTGCCAACAAAGGAAGGGCAAGCTACGTCGGCGAGAGAAGCCTTGAGCATCCGGATGCCGGAGCGATGGCTCTGGGTATCATCTTTACTGGGCTTGTTGAGTCTGTAAAATAATTCAGTTCATGACAAAGGCTGTCAACGTTTATGTTGGCAGCTTTTTTGATTCTTTAAATGATTGGGCGCTCGGGTGGTGGGACGGTGTCGGGTGCTGCTTCAGATTCCACTGGACATGAGCCAATATAGATTATAAGAATGACGATGCATGATACGGAAATAGTTCCGTTATCAAACATCGTCATTTTTTGCTACCTATAGAACTTCTCTATCTTTGAACTCTCGTCTGTTCTGTTACAGGAAAGTTCTTCAATTTTGACAATCATGGTCACAACAACCTCACCCAGCCGGTCACTCAAGCTGGCCGGAGGCTGAAGCTGCCTCTCCAGCAGCGAGGCGTGATGGCGACAGGTGCAGAAGTTTTCAGGTGTTGACGGAGGACTTTTGGACTGCATACTACTGTGACTTGGTCAGAATTTTGCGGTTCCACGTCTCGTTCAGTGGTTTTGCGGCAAGCAAAACCTTCCCTGACACGCTCAAATCCTGCACGCCGCTCGGCGCTTCTACATTTCTGTAAATGCAAGGCAAGGTTTTTGAGCGTAGTGGAACCGTGAAATTGTGGCCTAGTCACAGTTGTATGTAAATCCTCTGTCCGATGTCAATGCTTGAAAGGTTCTGTGCCGTCACCTTCATCCGAGCATCATCAATCACTTCAGCCCCATCGTCTCATCCAGGCCCATCATAATATTCATATTCTGAATCGCGGCACCCGATGCACCTTTACCCAGATTGTCGATCACGGATATGATCTGGATCTGGCTGTCATTGCCGTAAACATAAAGATCGAGATAATTGGTGTCATTGTTTTGCTGGACATGGACGCAGTTGTCGACCAGCGCTTCGCTGTCGTCCGCGTCATGCACTCGGATGAATGTTGTTCCTTCATAGTAATCCTGCAGGTATGCTGCAAGTGTTTCTTTGGTCATCGATTTTGACAATTGGTCAAGGGCCACTGGAATGGTTACTGCAAGCCCTCTGGCAAAATTCGATACGACCGGCATGAACAGCGGCCGCTTTGAAAGTCCGGCACGGGCGATGATTTCGGGAACATGCTTGTGTTCCAAGGAAAGGGCGTATTGCCTCGGTGCTTGGTAAGCCACTTCATCTGTAGTCTCATAGGTTTCAATCATCTTCTTGCCGCCACCTGAATAACCGGTGATGGAAAAGATGCTGAGCTGGAGTTCGGGGCTGATGACACCTCCGCTGACAAGGGGATACAGGGCTGCAATGGCCGCTGTAGCATGGCATCCGGGATTGGACAGACGCTTACCGTTTTTGACTCTATCCAGATGTCCGTTGCTCAGCTCAGGCAATCCGTATGCCCAATCGTCATTTATCCGGTGTGCCGTCGAAGCATCGATGATTCTTGTTTCAGGATTCGTCACCATCGCTGCCGCTTCCCTTGCAGCATCGTCCGGCAGGCACAGGAACACAACATCCGCATCATTCAACAGCTTTATTCTCAGCTCCTTGTTGTGACGTTCCTCAAACGGTATCTTCAATATCTGGGCTTCAGGATGCTTTTCCAATCGTTCGTTCACCAACAGGCCTGTGGTACCGTGTTGTCCATCTACATATACTTTAAACATAATTTGTTATCATGCATCAAGCGCAAGATCAACTGCACTCGATGCTTCTCCTTTCTTGAATCGTCCATGCGCATCTATTAATGTATTATTATGTATTATTATTTATCGTTATGCATATTTATTAATTATACACGCTTACACTAAAATGTCAATATTCATGACTGTCGATGTCCATCTCTACGATCTGACGCAGCCAGCATATGCTCAAAACAACTACTATCCATTTTGGTCAAAATGGTCTATAATAGAGTAATGATCAATTCATCAAGGAACGGAGGACCAAAATGAATGCTGTATCAGTGATGATCAAACCGTCATCATCCGGCTGCAATCTTGGATGCAAGTACTGTTTTTACTATGATGTGGCAGCCAACCGCGAACATAAAAGTTTCGGTTTCATGAACGATGAAACCTTGGAAAACCTTATAATGAAAACCTTTAAAGATGTCACCCACCAAGTGACGTTCGCCTTTCAAGGTGGAGAACCGACGCTGATCGGCCTGGATTATTTCAGGAAGTTCATTGATCTGGTCGCCGAATACAACACGGACAGGATACCGATCAACTATGCCATCCAGACGAATGGGACCTTGTTGGATGACGAATTCTGTGACTTCCTGGGCAAGCACAAATTCCTGGTCGGACTGTCCATGGACGGACCGAAGGAAATCCACGACCTCAACCGCTTGGACCAAAACCGAAAAGGCACCTTCAAGCTTGTTGACAGAGCCGCAAAGCTTCTTAATAAGCACAGCGTGGATTTCAATATCCTGACCGTCGTCACCAAAGGGAATGCGACACACGTGCATAAGATCTACAGTTACTTCAAGAAGCAAAAGTACAACTATATGCAGTTCATTCCCTGTATCAATGATTTCAACGATCCGGTGCCAAAGCCCTATTCCCTCACACCGGAAATTTACGGCAAGTTTCTCGTTGACCTTTTCGACCTTTGGTATGATGATATCAAGAGCGGGCGTCAGGTGAGCATACGAATGTTTGACAACTATGTCCAGATGATGCTGGGTATGCCGCCCGAAAGCTGTGATATGAACGGATTTTGCAGCGTCAATGCCATCGTTGAGGCCGACGGTTCCATCTATCCCTGCGACTTTTATGTCCTTGACCAGTGGAAGCTCGGCAACATCAACGAATCAGGCCTTGAAGAGCTTACAACAGCCCTGCGGCAAAAGCCTTTGTTCAGTCCGGCAACCATACGGATGAGAAATGCAAGAACTGCCAGTATTATCAGCTTTGCAGAAGCGGCTGCCGCCGCCACAAGGAAATGGAATCCAACAAGCTAGTGAGAAACTACTTTTGCGATTCATACATTTATTTCTTCGACCACTGCTACTCCCGCATTAGGGAAATCGCCCATATGGTGGCAAGAAACTACAGTCGACCCAACCTATGATATAGCGGCGAACCGCTATGAAACAGATTTTAAACAACCGGTGATTCAGGGTATGCTATGCCAGTTAACACTCTATGATCAACCGGTCATTCCAAACAATTCGATAGACCGAGCCGTCCAACACAAAGGACGCTCTGACGGAACTGCCTGAGGATTTGATTTTCACATCACTGACTTCAGGCAGTTTTTCACCTTCTCTGAAGGGCACCATGATGGTCACATAGGACCTGTCGCCCTTGGTTACATCCGTAAACCTCACCCTCGTCGCTTCCCTGATTCCTCCAGCACCGTCATCGACAAACCCTTCCAGCATCCTGCCCCTCAGATTCGATCCTGTGCACAGAAGCAGATTGACCTCATCGTCGGTCACCAGCTTCCTGTTATCGTCCAGCCATTCTGCCGTATTGGTATCCAATTGAAAATAAAGGTCCGCTTCCCTGTCGGAAGCGACTGCATCCAGTTTATCCATGATGATGGCAAATCGGCTGTCCACCAGAGCGAATAACCGGTGATGACGCGATGGTGCATATCGGCGGCTGACGCCTTGAACACTGATGAATCGCCTGTCATCATATACAGCTTGAATCTTTGACTGGTCACCAGGTGCCTTGTCACTCTTGATGCGGACACTCATCTCAGCGTTATTCATGCCGCTCCCCTGCCGTACATCGGCCACATCCGGATGATCACCTGTCACAGCCGAATCACCGTCAACAACAAGGACATTATGCCAGGTGGCTGATACCTTCTCATCCCCGATTCTTCCCGGATCCACAACCAAGGCCTTCCATAGGCCGTCAGATCAAACCCCATCGAGTCCTCATGAGATGACCCCGAAACTCCTGAACCGAACATCACGCTCAATGCCTGCTCGCTCCACTCAGTCCTTATCATGACCTGTCCGTTCTCTCTCTGCCAGTTGGCGACAGCCAGGATATTGTCCCCTTGTATTTCCTGCTCAAGGCATCCAAGCATTTCAAGATATTCATCGACTTCAGATATCACCCAGATATTCTCATGAGTGACCTCCATCACCACTTCGAAGGGCACAAACCGGTATATGGCCTGAAGCCATCTTGTATCCTCAAAAGCGAGATAACCATAAATCGCTGCAGCAATTGAAGACCTGTCGCTCTCGGAATCCCCCCATGGTGCACATTGTCCTGTTGGTCGCATGGCATGAACACTGTATTCCAGAGCGAGCTTCATCTTGTACACGAATTCCGGTCCCAAGAGAATATCGTTTTATTGGCAAGCCGATACGCACGACAAAGAACGATCATCGTCCGGTTGTGTCTGGACGGTTCTCCACCAAGCAGTGAACCATCCTGGGTCAAATTGGCATCCGCAAAAAACTGAATCGATTCTACAGCCTCATCCAACCATTCACCCGACAACAAAAATTCCGGAAACATCACTGCAATGCCAAGTAACCCGACCATACATCGTATATCGGCCTCACCACTGCGGCAAGCCTGGTAATACCGTTCTCCCAATCCGTGAAACAATCGGATAAGATGGGCGAACTCACCTGGTTTCAGCTCATCCGCTTCTACTAGAAAATCGATGATATGCATGAGGGCATCTTCCAGTTCATTAGCCTTTGTGAGGATATTGCCTCCCATAGCTCCCGTAGCTCCCACCGCTCCATGATCATCCGTCTCACAACGCAGCATCTCACCCGCAACGACCGAAACAGGCCTTGGATCACCAGACAAGGCAAACGCAGCCAGAAGCGTTTGCCATCTAGCCGGCATCATGCCTTCCGATTCCCGTTCGGCACCCATTATTACTTCAGCTTCGTCAATGATCCTTTCAGCCTCCTCAGGGAGACTTTCACTCAGATATCTGGCAGCTCCTTCTGATTGAGTCACGAATCCTGTCTTACCTTCTTTTTGACGCATCTTCAGTTGCTGCATTACCGCTTTTGTCGTCCATTCATTTCCAAGCATGTTCATATGACCGTCACCTCTCTGCTATGAAGTCCATTGCTGATTCAGGCATACTATTCCTGAATCAATTATACCGTGTTCTCCATGCAGTTTGCAAGAAAGGGACCCTTGGAAGAACGAAGCGAAACGATTTTGTTCCATAGGAATTTTCGAAGGGATCCTTATGAGCCGAAAACCCAAGGCCGATTCCGTTTGGAATCTCACCTTGGGTCCGATATCTACATTTCCACTTTGTATTCTGTTCCAATCTGTTCCTTAGCCGCTTCTGAGAGTTTGGAAACGCTTCTGATCCCTGTCGATGACAGGCAGACCAGCTCATTGAATCCATGGTCATAGGCTTCAATCGCATACCCTTCCACTTCGCTGCAGATCTCCTGCAGCCTGTCATCCATGGGGTACGGCTCGAAATTGATGATCGAATTGACGGAATCCACTTTCACACAGCCACCTTCCATCCAGAGATATCCCTTGATTCTATGAAAGTCCTCCGTCAGCATATCCAGGAATTTCTCGATATCCGCATGTCTGGGTTCTTCCATGAATCTTATGACGAGGGTCCGCGGTTTCGATTCGATGGTATTGGTGGTCTCCTCATCTTCGATGTAGAAACTCTCCAGGTGCAGGTCGGCAAAATCAACCTCGCCGTATGCGACCGGCGTCACCTTGATTTTTGGATTGATGTCCTTGATGAGCGCTTCAATCTCCAACCGCCTTTTCTCGCTGATCAGGTCCATCTTGTTGATGAGGACATGATGACTGTGTTTGATCTGACGTTCTACGCTGACCATCTTCTTCAGTTCCTCTTCGAAGAAAACACCGTCAACGATGCAGATGGTTCCTTCAAACCGATGGTCCTGATTCCTGGCAAGCTTGCCGATGACTTCCATGACCTTTCCCATATCCGAAGGATCTGCGAGCCCTGATCCCTCGATATAGATCTCATCCAGTTCCTCATCAACCAGCTTGGTCAGCCCTTCAATGAAATAATCCTTCAGGCATGCGCAGAAGATCGAACCGTTCTTGAGCTCGATAAAATCCATATCTTCGTTTTTTACAGCTATGGTATCCATGCTTATCTTGCCGAATTCGTTCATCAGAACACCGACTTTCACCTTGGTACGGTTCAACCGGTAGTTCAGGAACGTCGTCTTCCCAGCCCCAGAAAACCGGTGATCAAATATATTCTGGTCATAGGCCACCTCCAAAATTCATGCCCATGATATAGGCCTCATTGAACTTCATGTTCGTGGACAGTTCGATATATTCACAGTTGTCTCTAAGCGTCATCACTTCATCAAAGCCTTCCTTCTCCAGAAGGTATCTGACGCTTCCTGCCAGTGACGTATTGCCGACAACGGTCACCCTGTCTGTAACTTCTTCCGGAATCAAACCTATATATGCACTGTTGTCGATATTGATATGGCTGCCGAAACCACCTGCGATATAGAAATGATCGATATCATCAAAGGTCAGATCAGCTGCATCCATCAACACGTTCACACCTGCCATAATCGCTGCCTTGGCAAGCTGTACCTGTCTGACATCCTGCGGAAATATGCCGATGGAATCAAACAGCATGACTTCCTCTGACATGAATCCCGAGTCATCGATATGACCCTGCTGATGCAGCAGTGCAATTGCGTCAATCAGCGCAGAGCCGCAGATACCTATCGGATCCGCACCTCCCAAGGTTTCAACATCATAATGCAGTCCGTTCGCACGCACTTCACAGATTGCACCCTTGATCGAACCCATTCCATGCTTGATGTTGGCTCCCTCGAATGCGGGACCTGCCGCCGTAGACGCGCTGATCATGCGTTTTCCATTCTTCAGCACCATCTCACCGTTCGTACCGATATCCACAAAAACAATGTTTTCCTCGCCTTCGATCATATGCGTGGCAAAGAGTCCGGCAACGATATCCCCTCCAACATATGCGGATATCCAAGGCAGTATATTCACCTTGAATCCACAGAACGACTTGAAAAGCCTTGAAGCATCCACCGTTTCAATTCCCATATCCACTGTGGTGAACGGTGCCACCGCCAGCGCTTCGGGATCAATATCCAACAACAGATAGATCATCGTCGTATTTCCTGAAATCACCATTTCGTCAATGGCCTCTTCCTCCATCTCGTTGACTTCGAGCAATTCCCTGGTCATACTCTCAATTGTCTCGCAAATCTTTTTCTGCATCAGATGATCTTCATGCTCATTGACATACATGATTCTGCTGACGACATCTGCTCCGTATGCCTTCTGGGGGTTGATTCTCTTGGTGACATCGACGACCTTCTGACCTTTCAGTTCGACCAACGCTACTGCAACGGTTGTCGTTCCGATGTCCACCGCTATACCGTAACCTTCCTTGACCTTTGGTTTCTTCACTGTAAACGGTTTGAATCCCGCCTCGATCTTATGACCGTCACTTTCATCTTTCATGTGAATGGTCAGGTTCTGGTCCACCGCATGGAAACAGGATAGAATCATGCCCTCCTCAATCTCCATATCTGAAAGCAAGGACTTCTCCTCTACCGAGAGTTCATAGTGATGACCACCGGTTCTGACTTTGCACTTGCCGCATAGTTTCTTGCCTCCGCAGGGAGCATCGACGAAGATGAATTCCCTCCTCAGGGCTTCCAGCAGATTGGTGTTTCGCTTGACCTGGAACACTTTCCGCTCGGTTCCATAATCCACTGTAACGACAAACATCCTATTCGGACAGGTCATATTGTTACAGTGGGAGCAGTCGTGATCGAGTCCGCTGCTGCAATCTTCTTCAGTCACTCCGTAAAAATAGACCAGTGACTTTGAGGGCGCCAACATATAGCCTTCCGTAATATCCAGTTTCATATCAAAACGTTCCGTCATGATATCATAGATATCCTTTTGGAACTCCATCGGTACATTGATATGTCCCGGCTCATATCTAACCGTCAGATAGAGCGGCCGGCCGCTTTGAGGTTCGAGTTCCTCTTTCACAATCTCACCGATCAGAGCGTGCATCTCATTGGTCGCTTCGAACAGCACATTGTCTCCCAGCGCATTGAGCATCATGCCCTCGAGGTACTCGTAGGTATCGAATTTCTCCCTGACGATATCATCGATAGCCTCACCCAACGTCACCGTGCAGTAGACGGTGTGAAGACCGTTGACCGGCAAATAGCTGTTGGCGGCTTCCAATGCCATGTACCCTCTGGGTGACAGGCACGTTATGTACTCATCTATCAACTGATGCAGCCTGACCTTGTACTCATGGTATCGGGGATTATCCTTGAAGCACTCGACCGTCTCAAGGATGCTTTCCACATCATATCTGACACCCAGCTCAAATGTTCTGTTCAATATATTCCGTTTCACCATATCCATCATGTTCACCCCAAACAAGGATACGCATGTCGGGCGGGCCAACACTCGTATCCGTTAATGATTTATGAATGTAGATTGTAGTTGCTATGCAGATTCAATTATGCCTTTGCTTTTTCAAGCAGACCGTCGATGACGCCGAAGAGCTCTTCGCTGCTCGGAATGATCGATGACCACTTCAGCTCACCGTTGATGTAGACGCATGGCAGGTTGGTCACTCCCATCTTGACACATCTGGCGATATTCTCTTTTCTGTGAACTTGTATTCCACGAGGTCGATAAGATCACCATATTTGTCTCCGGCAACATTCATGGCGCCCATCATGTATGTACAGGCTGCACATGTTGCTGAGTCAAGTGTAAACACCTCAACCAATGGCTTCTCAAGGTTTTCGTAGTCAGGAAGTTCCACTTCGATGTCCTCTTTCGGTGCTTCATAGTTCTTCACCATCTCACGTACGGAATCCAATTCCCTTACGGCTTGCGCAACACCGATGGCGTTATCCGCTGGCACCGCATAAGGCATGTCACAACCCGGAGCGACAATCAGATTACCCTTAGTCAGGCTGTCGACCATTTCCACGACATACTTCATGTTCTCCTGCTGTGTACCATGGAGCATCAATGTTGTCAGAGGAATATTTCCGCCGATAGTGATATTGTATCTATCCGTAACTTCTTTTGCTTCCTTGATGACGACGTTCTCATCAATGGATACGGAATCAGGTCCGGTTTCACACATGACTTCCATCTGACGGGTTGCATTACCGCAAACGAAGAAGGATGACTTCTTGCCTTTAGCTCTGACATAGTCAAAGATCGCCTTGAATCCGTCATGGCACATGCTGGTGAAGTGCTCAGGAGAAATCTGTGATACAAGCGGATCAACAACAGCTATGATATCCATGCCGGCATCGATGTACATATCCACCATCTTAAGGGCAGTTGTCGTTGTATACTCCATCAAAGTCTTGACATAATCCTCGTCAAGCACCATATCCATAAAGAGATTGTTGCCTCGAAGGTGAGATGCCAATGTGAACGGTCCACAGATCAATCCGTAAAGAGCTGTGTCATCACCAACCGACGTCTTCATACGTTTCATAACATCCAGAATCATAGGCAAACGACCGTCTTCAGGTGTCGGCTGCACGCAGTCGCACAGCATCTCCGTCGTATCCGACAATGGATGGGAACTGACTGAAGCAGGAGCTTCATCGGCCCAAACCAAGTCACATCCGAGGATTTCCGCTTCAACCTGAAGGTCAAAAATGACCGGCATACCGTCTGGCTGATATAACTTGTGCACTTCCATCAACGCATCATAAAGTGCGTCTCCGTCCGTCAATACTTCAGTTGCATTCTTTCCGATCAGAGAACCTGCGTGGACACCTGCAAAAGGCACCCAAGGCACTCGATCAACTTTTTCATGGCTCAGTGTTTTCAATACCAGTTCTTTACCGTTCATACCAATCTCCTTAATTACTCAATCTAATAATTCAACAATAATTCTTAGGCTACTACCAATTTCTTGGCTTCATCAGCTGCTGTCGCAGCGTCAGGAGTGTACTTGTCCGCACCGATTTCACTCGCAAAGTTATCAGTAACAGGAGCACCGCCGACCATGACTTTAACCTTGTCACGAAGGCCTTTTTCCTCAAGCGCTTCGATAACAGCTTTCATGTTGGTCATTGTCGTTGTCAGAAGGGCTGACATACAGAGGATGTCCGCATCATGCTCTTCCAGTGCAGCGATATACTTCTCAGCACTTACATCAACACCAAGGTCGATGACTTCGAAGCCTGCACCTGTCATCATCATGCTGACGAGGTTCTTACCGATATCATGCAGGTCACCTTTAACCGTTCCGATAACCACTTTACCTACAGCTTCTACACCTTCAGACTCAAGCATTGGACGGATGACATCAAGACCACCGTTCATCGCTCTTGCAGCGATCAAAACCTCAGGAACGAAAACTTCATTGTTCTTGAACTTCTCACCGATAATACCCATACCGCCAAGCAGCGATTCAAGAATATCAGATGCACTTGAACCTTCTTCCATAGCCACCTTGCTCAGTCTAACCACTTCAGGCATATTTCCTTTTTGCAATAACTCACCGATTTGTACTAAAGTTTCACTCATAATATAATACCTCCAAAAATTTTATCAACTGTATCGTTACGTTAACTATACAGCATATCCTTGGAGGTATTCTTGCATTCCTTTTTTAGTTTTGGTAAATTCTTGTTACATGTCCTGATTTTCCTGTTTCCGGCGGATGATATCCCGGACTATGTCGCACCGGTTGCCGCATCGATGGCAAAATGGTCGGCACCTACATTCATCGCATAACTTTCCGTCACCGGAGCTCCACCGATGATGATCTTCACATCCTTCCTCAGACCTTCCTTTACAATGGCCTTGATGGTCTGGGATATCTGCACCATCGTCGTCGTCAGAAGGGCTGACATCGCCACCACCTCCGGCTGATGCTCCTTGATGGCTTCGATGAATTCCGAAGGCGATACATCCACACCAAGGTCAATGACTTTGGCTCCCGTGCTGCCCATGAGGAGTTTTACCAGGTTCTTTCCAATATCATGGAGATCCCCCCCGGACAGTGCCGATGACTACCGTAATCTCTGCTTCGTCTTCTTCCACCAGCAAAGGACTCATCACTTCAAGAGCGACATTGAAGGCCCTTCCAATGATAAGCACTTCAGGAACAAACAGCTCGTTCACCTTGAACTTCCTGCCGATGACTTCCATCTCATCCAGCATGAACCTGAGAATCTCCCTGTGGCTGATGCCGGTTTCCAGCGCTTTGATCACATTGCTTCTGGTCTTGCCCGAATTGCCGTTGTTGAGACTGACACCGATAGCCTTCAGTTCCTCTGAAATGTGTTTCTCATCCATCTTGTCATCGATCTCTTCTTTATAACCTTTCATACCGTTCTCTATCATCTCATACACTCCTACATGAACATCTTTCTGTATTTGCCGGGGGTTGTCCCCTCAAGCTTCTTGAAGACCTTTGAAAAATAACTCTGATCCGAAAATCCCAGTCTCAAAGCAATGTCACTGATACTCTGATTGGTGTCCACCAGGTATTTCTTGCTTTCCTGAATACGGATCATGGTCAGATATTCTATATAAGTCATCTTCATCTCGTTACTGAAAACCCTCGAGAAATATGTGGGACTCAGGTTGATGGCATTGGCGACATCTTCCAGGCTGATATTCTCATGCAGATGCTGGTTCATAAAAACAATGGCCTTTCTGAGTATCCCCAACTGTTCCTTCTTCTCCGAATTGATGGGGAACACCAACAAGATCAGCTTTTCAAGCACATGTATCAGCCACATGCAGACGGCTTCGATATCCTCTGTCACCACAGCCATCTTATACATCTCAGCTGTGACCTCGGAAACATCCCTGTATCTCGCCCCTCCGTCGACAGCAGCCCTTGACATGACCACCACCAATTCGATGCTCATCTGAACGATCTTCCGGTTGTTGCCCGTATGCTTGAAAAAAACAAAGCCCAGCAATTCATTCAGTATCGCCTTTGCATTCGCTTCATCGCCTTTGATGATCGCAGAACTCAATTCCTTTTCCAGCTGAATCGGATATTCCTTACCGGTCACGGCCGCCATGGATTCGATTTCCTTGAGCTCCTGAACCTGTTCATTGATGGTCCGCTGCTCGTCGAAGAATGCCTTCTTCTTCTTCAACGTGGTCTTTGTTTCCTCCATGATCTCCTTGGCGAGTATCGTCAACAGCTGCAGCTGATAACGGGCAGTCGTCGGAGACACCAGAGGTACGGATTTGTAATATGTGGTTAGAATACCTTTTCGTTCGATGGAATCTGGTACTGATTCATCACCTGATCCACCTCGTAGGCGTCAGGTTCACTCATATGAATCGGTCCAGCTATGATGGCCCCCTTAAAGACCTCTCCGATGGATATGGCCACTGAATAATGGACGAGCCCGACAGGACAGTAGGAGATATAAGCTTCCCCAAGCATGTGCGCCTGTTGGCTGGACTGGTAATGGGCGATTTCACAGATGTTCTCATCACCTACCAGATTCTGTATCTTGTTGCAATAATTCCTTGAGCCACCCTGGGAATGGAGGACCTTTCCCTGATCATCCACAAGAACACAAGGCAGCTCCGTGGTAACGTTGAAGACAACCATGCTGGATGTGATATGTTCCATCTCTTCACTGGTAAATGGATTGGACATGTGTTTCACCTACTTCTCATCATTTATCACCTTTTTATCATTATAGCACACTTTCAGGAATATTATGGTAATATTTTGTTCTGTTTTGTATTTTTATGCCATCTGGCAGTCCCTTTGCGCGAAAGGGAAGCATGAAAAACCCCTCCGGAAGTTATGCTTCCGAAGGGTATGCTGTCATCACTTCTCATATGCATTATAGACCCCCATGAACAAAGGCAGGTCAGTACCATTATCCTTGATCGCGTAGAAGAACGGCCGGTCACAGTTCATGATCACTGGTTTCTCCTCATCAACGACAGCACTGGTGAGCTCCATGACAATCACGGTCACCGCAGCTGCTTCGGTACCTTTTTCATCAAGAATGATCTTCGCGTTCTGGAAGATCCTGCTCACCCATATCTGCAGCTCCTCTTCCACGATGGATGGAAATTCTGCCCTGTCAGGGTCAAAAGCATTCGTCATTCCCATGGCCATCAAAACATCTTTGAGCTCATTCCCGACTTCATACTCGAACTTCGGCAGACTGAGCACAACTTCGGCCTCTCTGGCTTCATCCCCTCTCAGCAGGCTCTCCAGTTCGCCTGAGGTCAACTCATCCATCCACACCGTCACATCCCCTTTGGGCAGGATGACCGCCATCTCCATATCACCTTCATAAGGCAAATACACCACCTGACAGTCTTCATTCTCATAATACCTTATCTTGTCTGTCATGTGCATCATATCGACTTTCTTGGTTAGGTCCGGAGCGACGAAAAAGTCCGCTTCATCGGTGTTTTCCTCTGAAAACTCATTGACCCAGGTGCCTTTGAAATTAGACGGTATTCATCAGCACCGCCAATGTGTTGGCATCAAGGCTTTTAAGCGTATCCTTCAGCATTCCTTCGGTTTTCTTTTCAACCCATACGTTCATATCATCAATCGTCTTCTGCTGAAGAAAATCCACTGCGAACATATCCGCATCATACCAACCTGCCAAGCGTCAACAAACGACTGTTTGGAGTCATATCATCACGTACCCACAAGGAATTGGCGATGGCCAGCTTCAACGCCTCGCCGTTCATCCCGTTCAAGCGGCTGATAATTGCCTTATTGTCCCGGTTGACACTTTCCGCTTCCCCAATCAGAGCCAGGATCTGTTCCCTCGTTTCACCTTCTGCCCCATTCTGCAACATGCCAAGGGCAATGCTCAGACTCAGCGGTGACACAAGATGGTTGCCATCCGGATTCTCCTCCATCAACAAACGAACCATTTCCATACCCAGCCGGTTCACCGAAGGCGCCATGCTGTCACCCGTCTCTTTCATTTCACCATCATTCATCACTACCGGATCATCATCGAATCCGACTCCCGCTTCGACCGAATGAGGATTCCCGCAACCTGCAAGCAGCACCAAAGCAAAGAATATCGCCAAAATCTTTCTCATGTTCATCCCTCCTGATATGACTATATGTCACCAAGTTTGACACACCAACGTTTCTTCACTCTGTTTGACGTCCACTAGAACTAAAAAGTTCCACTTCCCCAAGCAGCGAACCCAGTAACCCTTTACAGTTTTGGCCAATATAAAGGGACCGGGTACAGGTGGTGTGCATAGGCATTCAGTCACTGATGCATGTAGGATTTCAGTCGGGGATTCATCTCCGTCTGAAGTCCTGCATGCATCTGTGCCTGACGCGCCTAGCACACCACTTGTACCCGGTCCCGCACGTCTGCTATAAACTACTCCACAGTTACCGACTTCGCCAAATTCCTCGGCTTATCCACATCATGACCCAATCCGCAAGCGATATAATACGCGAACAGCTGCTGCGGGATATTGATCAGAAGTGTCGTCAGCATCCAGTGCGTCTTAGGAACGAAGATCACATTATCGGCCACTTTTTCCACAAGCTCGTTGCCTTCAAGAGCAATAGCGATGATCTCAGCGCCGCGGGACTTCACTTCCTTGATATTGCTGATGGTCTTCTCCATCAGGTCCTCCTGACCCAACAGCCCCATGAGGACGGAACCCTTTTCGATCAGTGCAATCGGTCCGTGCTTCAGCTCACCCGCGGGGTAGCTCTCCGCATGGAGATAGGCGACTTCCTTGATCTTCAGCGCGCCTTCCAGGGATGCCGCATGATCGAGCCCTCTTCCGATATAGAAGATATTCTTCATTTGAAGGTGACTGTCTGCCAATGCCTTGATCTTATCCGCCTGTTTCAGCACTTTCGCCACCTGACCGGATAAATCAAGCAGATCCTGCTTCAGTTCTTCAAATTCCTCATCGCTGATCTTCCCGAGCAGTCTACCAATCTTGATTGAGATCAGGTACATGGCAACCAACTGGGCAGAGTAAGCCTTCGTTGAAGCAACGGCAATCTCAGGACCCGCACACAGGTACAGGACGTCATCCGCCTCTCGTGCGATGGTGGATCCAACCACATTGACTGCCGCGACGACATAGGCTCCTGCCTGCTTCGCCATACGAAGTGCAGCAAGGGTATCCGCCGTTTCTCCTGACTGGGAAACGACAATCATCAGCGTATTCTCGTCCAGGATCGGATCCTTGTATCTGAACTCCGATGCTGTCTCCATGACCGCAGGAATCCTTGCCACCTTCTGGAGCAGTTCTTTTCCTACTTCCGCAGCATAGGATGCCGTACCACAGGCCACAAGATACACCTTGTTGATGCGTTCCAACAGCTCGTTGTCGATCTTGATTCCGTCCAGTTCAATCTCTTTGGAATCCTTTGACAGTCTGGACGAAAGAACATCTTTCATGACCTTCGGCTGCTCGAAGATTTCCTTGAGCATGAAATGGTCATATCCGTCCTTCTCCGCAGCATGAATATCCCAAGTCACCTTGAAATCTCTTTTCCAGTTCCTTCTTCTCCATGTCAAGGATACTGACGGACTCCTTCTTCAGAACGGCAATCTCTCCATCCTCAAGGAAATAAACGTCTCTCGTATGGTGCAAAAGAGCCGGGATATCCGATGCGATGAAGTTTTCACCCTCGCCAATACCGACGACCAGCGGGCTGTCTTTTCTCACTGCAATGATTTCAATGGGTTTTGTGTGAGATGACACCAAGGGCATAGGAGCCTTTGATGCGTCCAGCTGCCATGATAACGGCGTCAAGGAAAGTGTCCGCTGTTTTTCACAGTCTTCGATAAGATGAACCACGGTTTCCGTATCGGTTTCCGAAACGAAACTGTAGCCTTTTCCGATGAGTTCATCCTTTAAATCCAGGTAGTTCTCTATGATTCCGTTGTGAACGATAGCGATGTCAACAGAATTGTTCATATGGGGATGGGCATTGACATCCGACGGTTCGCCGTGGGTAGCCCAACGTGTATGTCCGATGCCGATCTGTCCGGACACCATTTTGGTGGACAAAGACTCCTCCAGATCCTTCAGACGCCCTTTCGTCTTCACCAGCTCAATTCTCTCGTCATATACAGCCACTCCGGCTGAATCATAACCTCTGTATTCCAGGGATTTCAAACCCTCAACCAAAATAGGTGTTGCATTTTTCTCTCCGATATATCCTACAATACCACACATAATACTTCTCCTTCCTATACCAATCGCTTCTCGATCAGTTCTGCCAAGCACTGGCTTCTCTCATGAGCTCCGCCTTGTTCTTGCCCTCGATCATCACACGTACGAGGGGCTCTGTGCCCGATGGCCGGATGAGTACCCTGCCGTCGCCCGCAAATTTCTCTTCAAGGGCTTTCACTTCAGCCGCTATGACCTCATCCTCCATATAATTATATTTCTTTTCCGTACTGACCTTGGCATTGATGAGCACCTGAGGCAGAACGTTCATGATTGACGCAAGCTCTGAGAGCTTCATGCCTGTCGACTTCATCACTTCAAGCACATGCAGGGATGTCAGAAGACCGTCGCCGGTTGTGTTCTCATCAAGAAAATTATGTGTCCGGATTGCTCGCCACCCAGATTGTAGCCCTGTTCCAGCATATGCTCAAGTACATATCTGTCACCGACTTTGGTCTGTACGATGTTGATGCCCTGTTCCTTACCCATGATGTTAAAGCCCAGATTGCTCATCACCGTACCGACGATCGTATCCTGCTTTAAAGTTCCGTTGTCTTTCATATAATTACCGCAGATGGCCAACAGCTTGTCGCCATCCACCAGCTGTCCATGCTCGTCCACTGCCAGGCACCTGTCCGCATCGCCGTCAAAAGCGAATCCGAGGTCCGCACCCACTTGAATCACATAGGCCTTCAGGTCCTCCATATGCGTCGATCCGCATGCCTTATTGATGTTGGTGCCGTCAGGCTCGTTATGGATGATCATGACTTCCGCACCCAGCTGACGCAGGGTTTCAGGCGCCGAAACATAGGATGCTCCGTTGGCGCAGTCGATGACCACCTTCAGTCCTTCAAATCGTCTGCTCACCTGACGCTTGGCATAACGGATGTAATCAAAGATGCTCTCCGTTCTATTAGTCACACGTCCGATTTTGGTTCCTGTCGGCATATCGATAGCTTTACAGTCTTCCTTGATCAGCTCTTCAATTTCATCTTCCAGTGCGTCTGAAAGTTTATAACCCTGTCCGTTGAAAAACTTGATGCCGTTATATTCCACAGGATTGTGGGAGGCGGAGATCACCACTCCCGCATCTGCTTCATATTCTCTTGTCAGATATGCCACTGCAGGTGTCGGAACGATACCGACGCTGATAGCATCCGCACCTACAGAACAGATGCCTGCCACCAACGCTGCTGTCAGCATCTCACCGCTCAATCTTGTATCTCTACCGATCAGAATCGTCGGTTTATGTTTGTTCTCTTTGGTCAACACATAGGCTCCAGCTTGTCCGAGTCTGTATGCCAGGTCCACTGTCAATTCACTGTTCGCTATGCCTCTTACTCCATCAGTTCCGAATAATTTCCCCATCACGGTACTCCTTATTATATTATAAGATTTCGGGATTCAAACCCAGTTTATCACGATTATAATTATAGCACTTCCATCTTTCTCTTCAATGAAATCGACATAAAAAAAGAGCCAAAAGAATACATGGTATATACCAATCACCAAATTGGTACACCTCCTTCAGCTCTTCTGTAGATATTCACTTATTTATGATATTGCTGAAGGTGCATTATCGGTTGATTCGACAATCAAATGCCGCCGGAGTTTTCTCCACCTGCACCCTCATTAGTACCCTGGTTATCCGTATCGATCACCTGAGACCCGTCAGCACCGTCATCTGCGCCTTCTTCCGGTTCTTCGATTTTCGTCAGCTCTATGGCGACTGAAGGTATTTCCGTCAGAAGCTTTACATTTGGCGGTGTATAGATATTCAAATCCACATAATGGATGCCTTCACCCAAATCCCTGAGGGATATGCTCGGCGATATCATATCCAACTCCAAAGGTTCCAGTTCTGCTTTCACACCCCTGTATATCATGGTGTAGATTTCGTCATCGATGAAGCTGAACTTCAGGGTATCGTCAAGATACCTGACGTTGATGTCACCATGGGTGATTTCAACGGTTTTCTCCTCAACCGGTTCGATGTCCAGATACAGCTGCACCGTTGATTCATCCTCATAGATGTTGATGCCGTCCGGCAGCAATTCCGCGACATTCACCTCAACAATCACATCTTCAGTCATCTCACTGAAATCCAGGTCCTTGATGGTCAACGCCCCGACAAGGTCAACTTCCGCTTCCTTGCCACGGATCTGCAGCGTATTCTGACTCAGGCCAAGACCGATCAGCTCATATCCGTCTGCAACCGTCCGGTCGTTTTCCTCCCTGATGTTGATGACCCTAACCTTTTCAATGGGGACTTGAATCTGAACCTGACCCGCACTCTTGATCAAATCTTTGATCTCTTCATTGGAATCATCCAAAACCTGAGGAGAACCGTAAAGGGTGACATCCCTTGTAACGCCTTCTACGTTGACCGATACCAGAACACTCTTAATCATGGCGATTTTGGATTCCGGTCCTTCAATCTCAATGTTATTGGGCGTGACAACAGGATCAAAATATATGAAACCTTCGCTGGGTTCACCCAACATATAAGGCTGTACTTCCTTCTGTACCGTGATGATATCCTCTAGGTCAACCATCATCATGCCGGGTTCCTTGCTGATGACAGTCACACTGTCCGGAACATCAACCGTGATCTCTACTGCTCCGGTAATGGACTTCTTCTCAAGGTCTGCCGTCGCGACGATATCTTTCGTCGTCATCCTGTCTACAATGGAGCGCTTTCCCTGCACCCTTACCGTTACTGTCTCGCCTTCAAGATACTCGATGGCCTTCTTCTCGGCAGTAATCACATCGACATTCAGTTTGTTCACCGGTACATCCATAAAGGTATGTGCTGTCTGGGGATCTTCATAATTCACAACGATCAGCCACAGCAAGAACGCCAGAAACACTGAAAGGAGTTTCCAGGCAAAATTATGTGTGATTTTTCCATCAAGATGCGGCCATCCTTTCAACAATCTGAATTTGCGTGGTTGCTTGGTGGATGAATAGATGTTCAGAAGTTTATTCTTAAGGTATTCAGACTCGACACCCTTACCAGGTTGCCGCCCATCGCGACGGACACCTTACCGTTTCCTCCGATACGATGATGACAATGCAGTCGGCCACTTCAGATATGCCCACACCTGCCCGGTGTCTGGTGCCAAGCTCCTTGCTCAGGGTCATGTTGTCCGACAGAGGCAGATAACAGGTCGCTGCGATGATGCGGTTGCCCCGTATGAGGACTGCTCCATCGTGGAGGGGCGTATTGTGTTCAAAGATATTCACGAGAATCTGACGGGTCACATAGGCTCCAACCGGTATCCCCGTCGATTCATACTCTTCCAAACGTTCAGACTGTTCAATGACAATCAAGGCACCGGTCTTGACCGCTGCCATTTCAGAAACTGCATTGACGATTTCACTGATGATGGATTCACCGGCGATATCATCCTCTCTGCCATCGTCAAAGGGAATGATTGTGCTCAAGATGTTTCGCCTGCCCAGCTGCTCGAGGGCACGCCGCAGCTCCGGCTGGAAAACGACAACGATGGCGATGATGCCGACATTGATGGTTTTGGCGAAAATCCAAAGGATGGTATTGAACTCGAAAATCATGGCACCTGCGGAAATCAAGCCCAGCACAATAATACCCTTGAACAGCATCCAGGCTCTTGTCCCCTGTATCCAGACAAGCAGCTGATAGATTACAAATGCTATCAGAGCAATCTCAACGATATCCCTTATTTTGATGATTGGTAATTGATACACCAGGTTTTCAACCCAAATGATGATTTCCTGAATCGACGTCATTGCGCCACCTCTATTGGTCCTTTGTCAAACTATGTTACTTGATCCTTTTCACTGCTCTGTGCTGCCTCGACTGAGGCTGTTGAACCTTCACCTTCGGAATGGTCCTTACATAGTAAAAGTAATCGTCATCTTCAAACTGCAGCTTCTCCGCCCGTTTGTAATCGAGACTGAATTTGAAGAACTGCATACCTGCGACGACCAGACCACCGAATATCGAACCGATGAACACTCCGCCGATGCTGATGCCGGTCTTCAATGCAATGTTGCCGATGACAAACGTGAAGATCATCGTCAGCACGCCGATACCGATGGTAATGTACCAGATATGGTCAAACTCCAGTTTTCTGGCAAAATACATGACAAGGACGGTTCCCGAAAAAACAATGATGGTAAGGACAAGTTCCTTGTCATTCAAAATCACATTGGATAGGTATTTATACATCTGGACAATGATGTCCGGGCTCTCGAACAGTGTCGAACCTTCAACCTTAAGGTCAATCAGTCCCGGCAGGTAGCTGGCGAACCTGTATACGCCCACGCCGACAGCGATGGGGATGATCGCCCCCGCTCCAAGGAACAGACCTGCAAAGATGGGTATGACATACAGAATCTTCATGCTGTAGAACCATGGAACCAGCATGACGAGCACGGCATACTGAGGCTGAAGCCTGGCAAACAGGAAGTAAACAACCAGCATCGTCAGGAAAACGATGACCGTGGCTTCAAGCGATACCGCGAACAGCTGTGCCGAAACCACAACAATCAGCAGCATCAGGAACCAACTGGCCGGAAGGAAAGCAGCAAGGGCAGCCAACGCCACATTGATACTCGTCTTGGCAAAAATCGGTGAATGCCCGAAAACTTGTTCAGACTGATGATGATCATCAGGGAAACCACAAATTTACCGGCAGGATTGATTAGACGGTCGAATCGTTTATATATAGTAACAAGTATTGCTTTTATCTCAAGTAAGCGTGTCATTGTTAAGTCCTCCAACTCATTTGCCCTTGGCAAATTTCTCCAAGTCTTTCAGTTCCTTCTGATATACCTTGACCCTGCGTTCGGCGTCATCGTATTCCTTACGGTACATCCGTCCGCTGACAAAGGAATAAACCGCCATGATCAGAATCCATATCGTCAGATATTCTATACCTTCACCGACAAAATCATAATCGGTGAACTGGGCCAGATTCTCAAGAAACTTTGAGCCGAAATCCGCCGCAAAAAGGATGAATACTGCCAATGAAACAAAAAAGCATGTAACAAAAGCGTTGTATGAAATGTAATCCGATTTCATCCGACGCATGATTTGAAGATCCCTTTTGCCCTTGCCTTCCTCGTAGGAGGCAAGCTTGGTCATTATCTTGATCTTTTCTTCGTTAACCACTTGGGAACACCCCGTTTCTTAAACTTTTGCATCATACCCATTATAACACATTGTAGGCTTATCGCAAGATAATTAGAGTTACAAATTTATGACAAAAACGGACCCCGAAGGATCCGTTAATCTATTATTTATTGAACAGAATACTCACTTTCAACTTTCGATTATGCCACTGCCTGAAACCGAATCAGTCTCTTGGTTTCATGGTTGGGAACAATAATACGTCGCGGATGGAATATGAATCCGTAAGCAGCATGACCAGTCGGTCAATACCGATTCCCAGTCCACCTGTTGGGGCATACCATACTCAAGCGCCATAAGAAAGTCCTCATCGATTTGATTCGCTTCCTCATCACCGGCTGCACGAAGTTCTTCCTGATACTCGAAACGGCTTCTCTGATCGATAGGATCGTTGAGCTCCGAGAATGCATTGGCGAACTCACGGCGGGTGATGAAGAGCTCGAAACGCTCCGTATAAGCCGGATCTTCAGGCTTTCTCTTGGCAAGAGGTGAAATCTCAACCGGATGATCCATGATGAAGTCGGCTGAATCAAGTGTTCCTCAGCAAACTCCTCGAAGAAAGCATTGATGATCTCACCTTTCTTGAAGTGTTTCTCGATTTCCACATTCTTCTCTTTTGCAAGCGCTCTTGCATCCTCATCCGTTTCAATCATATCAAAATCGATGTCGGCGTATTTTCTGATGGCATCGACCATCGTCAGCCTTTCAAAAGGCTTGCCCAAGTCGATTTCTATACCATCATAGTCGACAGTCGTTTTTCCGAGAACCTTCTCGGCAACTGTACGGATCAGGCTTTCAGTTATATCCATCATACCGTAGTAATCGGTGTACGCTTGATAAAGCTCCAGCAATGTGAACTCAGGGTTGTGACGAACCGACAGCCCTTCGTTCCTGAAAACACGGCCGATTTCATATACCCTCTCGAAGCCGCCGACAATCAGACGCTTAAGCGGCAACTCAAGGGAGATGCGCAGGTGCATCGGAAGGTCCAATGCATTGTGATGCGTATCGAACGGCCTTGCAGCCGCACCTCCTGGTACTGCCGTAAGCACCGGTGTCTCCACTTCAAGGAATTCCTTATTGTCAAGGAATGTGCGAATTTCCTTTATGATCTGTGAACGCTTGAAGAAAGTCTCCTTCACTTCAGGATTGACGATCAGGTCCAGATATCTCTGGCGGTATCTTGTGTCGGTATCCTTCAGACCATGATACTTTTCAGGCAGAATCTGAAGACTCTTGGACACCAGTACAACTTCCTTGGCCTTGACTGAAATCTCACCCTTTTGAGTCTTGAAGACAACTCCGGCGATGCCTATGATATCACCGATATCATAATGCTTGAATTCGTCATAACTCTCTTCACCGATGGCATCCTTGCGGACATAGCTTTGAATCTGACCGTCACGGTCAGCCATATGCAGGAAAGAAGCCTTACCCATGACACGTCTTGTCATGATACGTCCTGCGATACGCACTTCCTGGCCTTCCAAAGCCTCAAAACCCTCAACGATATCCACACTTCTGTGGCTCACTTCAAACTTGGTGATTTCAAAAGGATCCTTGCCCTTTTCTGAAGTTCCTTCAATTTATCACGACGAATCAGCAGTAATTCGTTGAGTTCCTGACCATTGAGGTCTTCAGTCTCCACTTGATTCACTGTCTGTTGATTATTATCCGACACTATATTAGCTCCTTCTCTCAGGCAATGGTTTGCCCGCTATGCTCAGGCAGTCCCATCCATTGCCCATGGACAGTCTCGCCCTGTTATCTGTGTATCTCCAAAACTTTGAACTTCACCATGCCTGCAGGTGTATCCACTTCAACGACATCACCCTGCTTGGCTCCGATCAGCTTGGAACCTACCGGTGATTCATCTGAAATCTTTCCTTTCAAGGGTTCTGCTTCCGTAGATCCTACGATAGCGTAATCCACTTCCTCTTCAAACTCGAGGTCAAAAAGCAGCACCTTGCATCCGATACCGATCGTGCTGAGATCCACTTCATCCTCATCGATCACTTCAGCATTCTTCAAAATCTTTTCAAGCTCTGCGATGCGTGCTTCCACTTCACCTTGCTCGTCCTTGGCTGCGTCATATTCAGCATTCTCCGACAAGTCACCTTGCGCTCGTGCTTCCTTGATCTTCTCAGCGATTTCCTTACGCTTTACGATCTTCAAAATGTTGCAATTCCTCTTCCATAGCCTTCAAGCCACTATAAGTAAGAATCCTCTTTTTATCTGGCATATGTGACACCTCTTTCTGTAAGTGCCGACATGTCGGGCACTGTAATATTTCCGAACCATTATACCCTACTCTTTATCCAATGTCAACAAATGAACCAACATATTTCTATGAACTTTTCGTGACATTTTCGGCCTTATTGATTGGCCATGAACAGGTCCACCAACCTGACCAGATCGTCGATGGTTTCCACCGTGTTGATATCATTCCTGAGCCTGGTCGCATGTTTCAATCCCCTGGTGTACCAGGAGACATGTTTGCGCATCTCCCTCATGGCGATATACTCGCCTTTATGGTCGACCAGAAGATGCCCGTGTCTAAGAACCGTATCGACAATCTCCCTGGGCGTCGGCGGGAAATAATCCCTGCCTTCCAATGTGTAAGTCAACTCCTTAAAGATCCATGGATTGCCCATGGCTTCCCTGCCGATCATGATCCCGTCGCATCCGGTATGGGCGATGATATCAAGGGCTGCCCTGCCGCTGTTGACGTCACCGTTCCCGATGATCGGTATGTTCACTGCATTCTTGGCATCCCTGATGATGTCCCAGTTCGCCTTTCCTGAATAGTATTGTTCCCTTGTTCGCCCGTGTATGGCGACCGATGCTGCACCGGACGCCTCCGCAATCCTGGCTATCTCCACTGCATTCATGGATGCGTCATTGAATCCTGCTCTGATTTTGATGGAAACCGGCTTGTCAAGTGCCTTAGCCATAGCCTCCACAATCTTTCCAACCAGAAGCGGTTCCTTCATGAGCGCGGATCCTTCTCCGTTGTTCACCACCTTCGGTACCGGACACCCCATATTCACGTCAAACGCGGCAATCCGTCCGTTGTCGATGCGCTTGGCCATATCAGACATCAGCTGGGGTTCCCTACCAAAAAGCTGGACTCCCACATTCTTCTCGTTGTCTCCGATGGCAATCAAGGTTTTCGTTTTCGCATTGTTATAATATATGGCCTTGGCACTGACCATTTCAGTATAGGTCATCTCACAGCCCTGTTCCTGGCAGAGCTCACGATAGACCATATCCGTCACACCGGCCATCGGTCCCAGAAACAGTCCATGCTTCAATTCAATATTTCCAATTTTCATATTTCATTCCTAACTCGTATCACTTCTTCGTATTTCTGTCATAGATGTGCTTCAGGCCCTTCAAAGTCAGGTCCCTGTCATACTCAACCTCAGACATGGATTCAACGACTATCCTTCCAAGTCCGCCTGTTGCGACGACCTTCATCTTCAGATTCATCTCTTCCTGTATCTTCTGGATGATATACTCCACCTGACCGATGTATCCATAGACAAGACCGGCCTGCATGCTGTGGACCGTGTTTCTCGCAAGGATGCTTTTCGGTTTCTTGATTTCAATCTCCGGCAGTTTCGCAGCTTCCTTCCAGAGGGCATCAGCGCTGATCCTGATCCCCGGAACGGTGATAGCCGCCTCAAACACACCCTTTGCCGTCACCACATCAATGGTCGTAGCAGTCCCGAAATCGATGACGATCAGATCTCCCTCGTATCCATTGTGGGCAGCCACAGCGTCTACAATCCTGTCAGTCCCCACTTCAGATGGATTATCGGTATGTATGGAAATCCCTGTCTTGATGCCGGGCCCGACTATCATCGGTTCCTTGCTGTAATACTTCCTGATACCGTTCACCAATGAATACATGATGTCAGGTACGACGGATGAAATGATGACATCCTTGATGGCATCCGGCGTTATTCCCTTTTCTCTGAGCAGTGTCACCATAAAGATACCGTATTCATCGGACGTCTTATTCGTCTTCGTGCTCATCCTGAATCGCTGGACAATCTCTTCTCCCTTGAATACACCCAAAGTTATGTTCGTATTTCCCACATCAATAACCAGTAACATAATCGTCTCCTTTACATCATAACAGGAGAGCCCTCAGGCTCTCCCTTCTCTTTATTGGAAATGTGATACAGTCTCTTCATACCACTGTCAGTATCTGCTCCTCATCATCCGTTCGATAACGACAACAATCGGGACACAGACAACGACTGCCACCACCAGTTCAATGACCACATTCACAGTCACAGCGACCAGGATGAACTCCATGATTGCCATGTCCTTGGACAGATGCACCAGATAAAGCATACCAAGAACCAACACGGTATTGGTAAGCGTTCCGACAATTGCTCCAACCACAGCAGCCATTCCGCCTTTCAGCAATTCAGACTGTCCGATCCTCTTAAGCAAATTTCTGACCAAAGTATAGGAATAAAAAGCCGTAATACCGATAAAGATCCTTGGCAACACCGAGACCAGCGGATTGATGAACAGCTTATCCGCAGGATTGACGGATGTCAGCGCTCTGAACATGGAAGCAAGGCCCATCCCCAGTCCGACAAAGAAGCCGCTTACAGGCCCTGCGATGATACCGGCGATGATCACAGGCAAATGCATGATCGTAATGCTGATCGGAGGTACCTGGATGAATCCCAGCGGTGTAAAGGTCAATATCAACGTCAGTGCCAGCATAAGGCCCGTGAGGACAAGGTGGCGCGTCTTTATGTTCACATTAAAATCACTCATATCATACCTCCTGTTCCCGTTCCTTCATTGGTAATGGAAACGCTCGGATGGAGCACTTTCCCAGGTACAGGACAATGGTTATCATTCACCTTGACATTATATCAAATTCTCTAGAAAAAGCAATCATAAAAAGCCTGCAGGGAAGCGAAAAGCTCCTTCTTCTCACTCTGGTACTGCTTGATCTTCAAATGAGAGCCGATTTCATCGTAATAGCCGTCATACTCCTTCGATGCCGCCTCGATATACAGTTCGCCTTCCTTGTTGAAGCCGACGACGATGATACCACCCACTTCTTCCGTATGCCAGACGAGCATAACCTGAAGTTCCTTTTGCACCTCATCAGGAATCTGGTCGAAATCCTCATTGAAATAATACAGCTTCTCATAACTGTTGGAGACGGCCAGAATCACTCCTTCTTCGTAGTTCTGACTGTCCAGATCGTTAAATATGTTCTTCATTTTCAAACCTCAATTCTCAGTAATACTCCATCAGACATATCCGTATATGCCCCTGACAGATACCTCACCCGAACCGACACGGAGTATCTCTCCGTCTTTCTTCTCGACAACAAGCTCTCCTGTCGCTGTAATGCCCAGACCTTTCCCGGTGAATCCTCCATCGGCAGCTTCAATTCTCAGGTCGCCGGATATATTGACACACAGCTCTTCATAATCAGCTTTCATGAAATCCAGGTCTTTGGTCTCCACAAACTTGTCGTAAAGCTTCATGAACCTGCCAACGCATGTGGTGATGAGCCTCTGCTTGTCGATCCTGCCTTCACCAACTTCCAGAAGCAGTGAAGTGGCCACATCTGCAATCTCTACGGGGAAAGCTCTCTGCAGCACATTGATGCCTGTGCCGACGACAACATAGTTCACAAAGTCGATTTCCGTGCTGAGTTCAGTCAGGGTACCGCAGAGTTTCCTTCCACCGACAACAATATCATTCGGCCATTTGATTCTGGCATCGATGCCATAAAGGTCACGGATGGTTTCTGCCATTGCGAGCCCGACAATCAGTGTCAGCATGGAAGCCTCATCCGGTTTTATGGAGGGTCTGAGCAGCATGGTCACATAGCTTCCGGTGCCTTTGGGCGACACCCAACTGCGACCTCTTCTTCCCCTCCCCATGGTCTGCTCCTTCGAAATGAAGATGCCGTTACCCGTGAAGGTGTCTCCCTGCCGTTTGGCTTCAAGGTTTGTCGAGTCGACGCTCTCGTAAAGCTTCACAACTTCAAACCCCATCGGTTTCAAGTCATGGGCAAGCAGGCTTAAAGTCAGGTCATTCGGATTCTCCATCAGGCGGTAACCTCTGTTGTTCACCGATTCAATGGAAAATCCTTCTTCTTTCAGCTTTTTGATCGCTTTCCAAACGCTTGTCCTGGAACGCCCAGCGCTTCGCTGAGCTCTTCTCCGGAAATGAAATCCCTGAAGCGAGCAGCGCTTCCAAGACCTTGTCTCTTACTGTTTCTTCATATCATATACCCTTATCTGCCTGTCGGATACTCGTTGAACACCTCTTCGATAGAGAGGTAAACTGCCTTTGCCAGGTCATCATGGTAATCCTCATCGACCAGATATGAACGGTCATAAGCATTGGACATATACCCCATTTCAAGAATGACAGCAGGCATTTCCGTATATTTCAGGACAAACAGATTGTCTCTTTCTTTCAGTTTATAGTCTTTCAACTCCGTATTATCCGTAAACACTTCCTGGAAGATTTCCGCCAGTTCGAAGGCATTGAGACCGGCAGTATCCGGTCCTGGCAAATATAGCGTTTCGGTACCGCTATAGGAACTGATGAATGAATTGCAGTGAAGGCTGACAAAGAAATCCGCTTCCACTTCATTGGCGAACTTGCATCGCTCGTCAAGGGAAGGATAGGAATCATCCAGTCTCGTATAGTAGACTTTGGCGTCCTTCATACCGTCGGTCAGCTTCTTGAGTTCCAGTGTAACACCGAGGTTGATGTCTTTTTCATAATATGAACCGACAATTGCCCCCGGATCCTTGCCCCCGTGCCCCGCATCGACCACGATGACCTTGGAGTATAGTTCCGCCGGCTTGTAAGCCTTGATCCGGATGCCATCCTCATCTTCCTCGATCCTGAACTCATGTAGGGAATTGGCTTTGATCAGCACCTCTGTATCTCCGTCGTCATTCAGACTGAAGCTGATGGAATCGATGACCCTGTCATTGACCTTCACATCACCGCTTCCGAAGTGATCCGTATAATCCCCCGGCAGGATGATCGTGTATTCCCTATCCAGGTAGTTATCCTCATATGTGATATCATCTATTGTCAGAGAGCCTTCTTCCTCATCCTTTTCGATGACGATGGTCGGCGCATCTTCTGTATTGTCATAGGTGATATTGTCATAGGTCGGTTCAAGGATCTGGATCCTTGTCGTAGTCTCGTTCATCTCAAGGATCTGATAATCCGGCTGACCGTCGGTCTCGATGACAATTCTTGACGTGGTCGGATTGAACTGGGCCGTACGGATCCCCATGACATACTGACCCTCAGAGTCAGATTCCTGATACCCCAACAGTGTCTGGGTATTTGGCATGTCAAAGACAATCCTTGTGGGATTGCTCAGACGGAAAGCATGCATGTTGGCTGCATTGACACCGGTGATGTCGATGAAATCACCCTTGCCATTCTGACCCAGCTCCACTTCATGGATGGAGTTCCTGACGGCCTCCACATGCAGCGTCTCACGGTCTTGATCCATGGACAGGTTGAACTGGTATCCACTCGAACGCAGGTCAAATACGATTTCGAGTAAGACCTGCCATCCTCATGATGGTCTCCCATACGTATGCTCGTTACGATTTCATTATCCTCAAACTCAAGGATTTGACTGTCCACATCCAGGGTGGAATTATATATTTCAACAATGTACTTGCCATCCCAGATATGAGTGCCTACATCGGACATCGGTCCGGATGTGCGGATACTGAATCCCTGACTGTCATCCTCTTCTTCATAATCCACATCGACCACTTCCGTTTCCAGCAGTTCGAGCGGTTGTATTTCACTCTCTCCAAGACCGGGATCGGCTGCTTCAGAATCATCCCTGACAGCTTCGAACACAATCGGCTCATCATTCAGCGGGGTAGGCAGCGATCGGTTGGCCTTAGTCCCTTCCAGCCTATCCAGCTGCTCTCCCGAAACCACCGGAGGATTCGCTTCCGCATCCGAATCGTTAGCATCCTCAACGGCAGAACTTCCCCCGCCGCCTTCATCCGTAGAACCGTCATCATCCACCGGATCGGTACTGTCATCTTCATCACCGTCACTCACTTCCGGATCCGTTGTCGCTCCGTTATTGGCAAGCAATCCTTTGCCGGTGTCGATCTGGGCTGTGAATGTCTCCGCATCCCAGTCCACTTCAAAACCAAGCTTCTCGGATACGAACCTCAACGGCAGCATGGTCTTTGGATACTGCCTGGACATATCCTGAATCAGCATTGCGGGCACACTCAGCTCCACCGGCGCGTTGTTGACATATGCGGTCTTTGAATCAATCTTCAAGACGATGAACTGGTCCAGATAGTTGATGTACACTTCCTGCGTTTCACCCTTCCAGAAGACGTCGGCACCAATGGCTTCACTCTCGAATACCTCCCTGACAGGAACCATGGTGGTATCGCCGTTCACCAACACTGCAGGCATATCGCCCGTTTCCACAATCATATCGTCGATTTCAAGGGTGATCAGCCGATGGCGGTACTTATAGATGCTGCCGTTGTACTGCAGGAACAGATCATCCACGTAGTCACCAGCGGATACTTCGGATACATTCAAATTAAACCCTAGAGCCATTACAAGGCCAAGGGCTACTGATTTTCTTGATTTATCTTTAAGGGTTGATATGAAATTCAACATAAACTCTCCTAACTCGGGTCAATGTATAGCGGTCCTTTACGTATATCTCTGTTTTATTATACAATACTTTCAGCGTATATTGGGTCATTGTAAAAAATTGTAATATTGTCATTCAGAACTCAGCGTCCTCTCAAAGCTGTCATGGAAAGTCCTCTGATGAAGTATCTTGCAGTGACACCCACGAAGATGCCTGTTGCGATCCCTGATACGAGTATCAACGGAGCATAGCTGACTGCAATCGTCAACCTTCCGGTCACGATGGCAAGAACGGTCAGTTGACCGATATTATGAAGCACCGCTCCCGCTACGCTGATGCCGATGGTACTGATGTTCCTGTCCGCAAATTCATGCAGCAGTGCCATACCGATGAAGCTCAACAGACCTCCGGCCAGACTGTAAAAAACTCATCATGCTGCCGACGATCAGCGCAGTCATGATGACACGCAGCAAAACGACGGCAAATACATCTCTTTTGCTGAAAAATAAAAGGAAGAAAGCGTAATGACATTTGCCAGTCCCAGCTTCATGCCGGGTATATTCCATGGAAGCGGTATGAACCGCTCAAAATAGCTGAGCACGATTGCCAAAGCGATCAGCATGCTCAGAAAACCATCCGTCTTGTCCTACCTTGCAATGGCATCCACTTCACCCCCCTCACCGATGACTTCCACCGTAAAACGGTTGGGCACACAGACGATGGCGTCTCCCTTTTCAGCAGCCGCTTTTGTATCGACACATATATGGTCATGACAGTCTGCCTCGACAACACTCGCCGCACCTTCAATGATGGTCAGTCGGTTGTAGCCGTACTGCGTTTCATAGACCTTATCCACAAGTTCATCCAGGGAAAAGGTATCCACAAGTTCACCGTCGATGCGCACCTCTACTGACAGTGCATCTTCAGAACTTCCGCGCCACTCATTCACCATCAAGAGCGCTGCTGCAATGAACAGTATAACCGAAATGACAATCCAGTCTCCTCTTTCATCATCTATAACCATACCCCGGCCTGCCATTGCAGCCTCCTGGAGCATTATCCTTCCAAAAACTCTAATCCTGTCAAACACATCCTGCCGGTTGACTTCATGAAGCAACTCATGTCTCGCTTCCTGGTACAACTCCAAATCAGTGTCATAACCCAACTTTTCATACATTGTCCGGACCTTGACCACACCCTTGCCGTAATTGCCCACCGGATCCTTATCCCCCGATATGAACAATATGGGGATATCCGGCGTTTTCATAACTTCCCTGCGGTTTGCCATTCGAATGGTCCCTTTGGCAATCTCATCATAGAACTTCGGCGTATAGGTACGCCCGCAGTCAGGATGGGTGTTGAACGCATCCACCTTCTCCTCATCACGGCTCAGCCAGTCATGGGATGTACGCAGAGGTTCAATCCCCTTATTGTAGCTGCCGACAGCCAGAAATTCAAGCAGCCGACTCCGTCTTTCAGGCATCAGACAGCCCAGTATCCCTGCCAGCAGCCTGCCTGCGTAGGCAAGCTTCAAGTCGATGGCTCCGGTACCTAGAATGACTGCCTTGGCAACCTGTTCACCGTAATCCATCAGATAAGTCCGAAGCAGAAATGATCCCATGGAATGACCGATCATAATGATCGAATTCACGCCCTGTTCCTCAAGGATCATTCTCTTTACAATATCGGTGTCATGCATCATATCCTGCCAGGTATCATCCGTGTACTTGCCGACCTCATGGCCTTCATTAAGGCTCTTGCCGTGCTTGCGGTGGTCATGGACATATACAGTGTAATCGTGTTCCGTCAGATATCCTGCAAACTCATCGTACCGCCCGCCATATTCACTCTTACCGTGCAGAATCTGGATGACTCCCTTACTGCTTGCAGTACCTTCATATTTTCTCACATACAGACGGTGCCCCTTGGCACCTTTGATATAACGTGCTGACTTCTTCATCACATACTCCTGTCGCATGATGTCGTTTATCCATTCATCGGATTACATGATCGGACCTCCGCCCGACCGTAACGCCTGGATATCCTGCTGGAAGGATTCAGCGTCGTATTCGTCGGTGAAGACCTTCAGGCATATGTTGGCCTCAAGGGCTGTCTCCGTACGGTCCCACACCATGCCGTCATAGCTCATGAAACCGATTCCATCGCTGATATCCACGTTGTTGAGCCATGGCTCATCCTTATAGAATTCAGCCGCAACCGGATACATGCTGCCCGGTGTTGTGATCTTCACCACAACCGCAAAGGCACCATCCACAACTATGGGGGATTCCAGGTCGATGGTATAATATCCGCCGACCTCGAAACTTCCTCTGGTCACCAGGTCCATATCGCTGAAGTCTTCGGTGGACAGAAACCGGTTCACCACATAGACCTCATATGTGGAATTCGCTTCCGTCGCATAGAAAGCCACAGCTTTCAGCACTTCTCTCGATTCCGTCTCATAGATATTGGAAAAATATGCGGTATCCTCGCCATAGCCGATCTGACCGATATATCCGAGCCAGTCCGTCTGGTAGATCTTGTCATAATTGTCCACTTCATCTATCCTGGTGAAGACCACATTCTGCGTTCCGATATGCACATCCTCATAGGATATGTAGAAGTAGCCCTCCGCACCGAATTCCTCTCCATAGCTGTTCTTGATTATAAAGGCACCGTTTTCCGATGGCCTTACCCTGAAATTCTCCTTGGGATAATCATCATCCCATCCGATGATGACGACATCATGGTTGATTTCCTCGGCACCGTAAAAATAATAGGCCGCCGTATCCCCATCATAGTATCCTGCTTCAGGCTTGATTGAATCGTCGTCGATGAAGATGGAAGACTGCACAGCTCCCTGAGTCATCAGCGCCACCTTGATACCCGCATAATCCTTGGAGGGTATGAACTGCGCCTCCTGAATATGCTTGACCGGAACCGCATCCGGATTGTTGATGCCGTCATTGAATACATCCTCCTCTTCAAGCACCGGCCCCGACCATCTTGTCAGGTAGCTCAGGGATATGGAGTAGTTCCCGCCGTCAGCTTGGTCAAGGTTGAATCCGTGGCCAAGGCTCAAATGGTCTTCCGAAAAGTCCCACCTCTCCTCCGGCAGCAGGGTGGACTCGATGGCACCAAAAGATGCGAATGCCCAGCAGGCACCCGTATCGAGTTGATTCTTCACCGTGGTAGTCTTGTTGACTTCCCGAAGGTCATACCGACTGGGGATCAGGGTGAACAGATTCTCCTGGTCATCCTCCACGATGACCCTGAAATTCGCCTGGTCCCATCTGACCGTCGCACCGAAGGCTTCCAGAACGATCCGTATGGGCAGGTATGTCCGATCGTTGATGATCCTCGAAGTCGTGTCGTTCAGGATCTTCTCACCGTTTCGAAGGATATACTTCTCTCCGATCGGCACATCCACCCGCACACCGCCTTTGACTGCAGTCGCAACGAAGGCCTCCTGGTCCCAGCTGACAGTTGCCCCAACGGTTTCCAGCGTCAGACGGAAAGGTACCTGCGTCCTATCGTTCTCGTCGATGAAAGGGAATCCGTAGTTATCATCAAACCGGATCTGTTCACCGTTGTATTCGATTGTCACCTCTCGCTGTGCAACCACCGCGCCATGGCCGAAATGTCCCAAAAGCAATGTCAGACAGATCAGCAGCGAGAGGATTTTAATCCTTTTTCTTCCTGTTCTTTTCATTATATGCATCTCCCTTTGCCCTTCGTGGAGGTCTGGGTCCCAGATAAGTATAGATATAGGACTTTAACATTCCATTGTAGAGCTTTCGGTTTTTAGTTGCTTTCTTACCATAGTATCGCTCAAACTCGTCGAAGGATGTCACAACGACAAAGCTCCAATCTACAAGCTCAGAAAACACCTTCCCCATATCCTTGTATATCTTCTTGACTGATTCCGCATCTTCAAGACGCTCCCCATAGGGCGGATTGGTGACCACCACACCGTAATGCTTCTTTGTCTTCAGGTCGATGAGCGGTCTGTCCTGAAAATGTATATATTCATCAACGTAGGCGTTGGCCGCACAGTCCCTGGCAATGCCTATTGCTTTGTAATCGATGTCGAATCCCTGAATGTTCAGGGTTATGTCCTTCCTGATAGCGTCGTTCGCCTCGTCCGCCGCTTCCATCCAAAGCCTTCTCGGTATGAGATTGGACCACTGCTCCGAATCGAATTCCCTGTTGAGTCCCGGCGCGATATTGGCTCCGATCATGGCTGCCTCAATGGGAATGGTTCCCGATCCGCAAAACGGGTCCACAAGCACTCGGTCCGGATTCCAGGGCGACAGCATCACCAGTGCGGCCCCAAGCGTCTCCCTTATCGGGGCCTTGGCCAGCATCTTCCGGTATCCCCGCTTGTGCAGACCGTTGCCGGAAGTGTCCAAGGATACGTAGACGATATCCTTATGGATGAAAATACGGATGGGGTAGGCCGCTCCTGTCTCCTTGACGGTCTTGGTGCTGTAGGCTTCCTTCATTCGCTCCACGGCCGCTTTCTTCACAATGGACTGGATATCCGTCGCACTGTACAGTTTCGACTTGATTGAAGTCGCCTTCTTCACCCAGAACTTGCCGTCTTCAGGGATGTAGTTCTCCCACGGGATACTCTTTATGCCCTGGAATAGTTCCTCAAAGCTGACCGCCTTGAATTCGTCCACATCCAAAAGCACCCTTTCGGCCACCCTGAGCCAAAGGTTGCTGCGGCAGACCGCCTTCGCATCACCTGCAAAGGTCACCCTTCCGTCGGTCACTTTGATGATTTCATATCCCAAATCTTTCACTTCTCTTTTTACCAAGGCTTCCAAGCCGAACATACATGGTGCACTTAACTGAAACATACCTATTCTCCGTTCTTTTTCTCACCATCATTATACTTTATGAGCCTGTCAAGCACAATGATTTGAATGAAAATGAAATAGCTTCGTAATAATTGTTGTAACTTTCCTCAATCATGGTACAATATACTACGTACTAGATAAAGGAGGAAGCGACATGCAAAACCTAAAGTTTCACCAGAAGGTGATCCGCTCCATAAGGGATCCGCTTTTTATTGCACAATCCACCAAGCATAAAACCAACGGTGTTGTTCTATATATCCTGCTGCTGATCGTCATCGTCTCACTGGCTTCGGGCATCATCCGCGGCATCGGTTTCACCAGGGAAACCAATCATCTGATTGAGGTGGTCAAAAGCCCTGACTTTCCTGAATTCTCGATTAAGGACGGTCGGTTCAGCATTGATTCCGACGATCCCATCATCATCGAGATGGGGACAGAACTGATTGTCATCATCGATACCACCGGCGCAAGCGACATCAATGATCTGGTTGGCTACAGCACCGGTTACCTGCTCACAGAAGAGGTATTCACCATCACCATGGCAGGTCAGTCACCGGCCTACTACCGGCTGGACCTATTCAAAGGCTTCGAATTCAACAAGGAGATTTTCATCGAACAGCTGAGGATTTTTGCAAACGTGGGTCTCTTCGTTGTCCCGCTTGTCTATGTCATATTTATGCTGTTCACCAACTTCTTCAGAAGTCTGCTGCTTCTCGTTCTGGCGCACATCCTGCGAAGACTTATGGTCATTGAACGCATCCGCGGTTCCGAAATCTACAAGATGGTCCTCTGCTCCATGACTGTGGGCGTTCTGCTGTATGAGACGATGATGCTGATTCCCGTCTTCCTCCCGATGCCGTTCAATTCAGGAATCCTTGTGAGTCTGGCACCGATGGTCCTGTTCTACATCCCAAGCGCCACAGTGCTCTCTAGGGGAATGCGCATGTATAAGGTCGAAGAGGAAGCGAAGCGGCTGAAGCATGACAACCAGAAGCATGACAGCGAGAACGATGAATAAGAATCCGAATGGCCTTGTCAAAGCTTTTGTATCCAACAAACATCAAAGGCTTCAGGTATCCGCAAACGCGGTAGCCTGAAGCCTTTTTGTTGTGTCATATATCAAATGTCTATGTCGGAACGACTTCCGGTGTCAGGTCATCGCTGGAACCATTGTCATCATTGGACTCTTCCGAATCTTTGACGAACAGCTTCTCGAACTCTTCACCGACGATCTTCTCTTTCTCAAGCAGAAGATTCGCTGTCTTATGGAGAACTTCCATATGCTTCTCAAGGAGCTGAATGGCTTCCTCGAATGCATCGCCGACGATCCTCTTGATCTCACCGTCGATGATGCCCGCGATGTTCTCGCCGTAATTTCTCGTATGACCCCAGTCACGACCGATAAAGACTTCATCGCTGTCGCCACCGTACTGGATCGGTCCGAGCACGTCACTCATACCGTAACGCACGACCATGTTCCTGGCGATGCCGGTCGCCCTCTCGATATCGTTGGACGCGCCAGTCGTCACATCATCAAGAATGAGTTTCTCTGCAGCACGTCCTCCGAGGAGCGCTACGATTTCCTGCATCATCTTGCCCTTGGTCAGGTACATCTCATCGATCTTCGGCAACGGCATGGTGTAACCGCCGGCCATCCCCGTAGATAATGGAGATGGAATGCACAGAATCGATCTCAGGCAATATATGATGGATGATCGCATGTCCTGCCTCATGGTAGGCGGTGATACGCTTCTCCTTGTCGCTGATGACACGGCTCTTCTTCTCCGTACCGATACCGACCTTGACAAAGGCCCTTCTCAGATGTGCCTGCTCGATGACCTTCTTGTTCTCACGGGCTGCGAAAATCGCCGCCTCATTGACCAGGTTCTCAAGATCCGCACCTGTAAAGCCAGCAGTTGTCCTCGCCGTCTCTTCAAGATTGATATTATCTGAGAGCGGCTTGCCTTTGGAATGTACTTTCAATATCTCAACGCGTCCTTTGACATCCGGACGTCCTACGTAAACTTTCCTGTCAAAACGTCCCGGCCTGAGCAGCGCCGGGTCCAGGATATCCACACGGTTGGTTGCAGCGACGACGATGACGCCTTCGTTGATACCGAAACCGTCCATTTCAACCAAGAGCTGGTTGAGTGTCTGCTCACGCTCATCGTGACCGCCGCCAAGACCGGCACCACGCTTACGGCCCACCGCATCGATCTCATCGATGAACACGATACAAGGAGCATTCTTCTTGGCCTGGTCGAACAGGTCACGAACCCTCGATGCACCGACACCTACAAACATCTCGACAAAGTCGGAACCGGAGATGCTGAAGAACGGAACTCCCGCCTCACCGGAAACGGCTTTTGCCAGCAGCGTCTTACCTGTTCCCGGAGGTCCGACAAGGACAACGCCTTTCGGAATCCTTGCTCCGAGTTCAACAAACTTCTTCGGACTCTTGAGGAATTCAACGACCTCCTCAAGCTCTTCCTTCTCTTCTTCAAGACCAGCGACATTATCGAATGTCACCTTCTTGTCTTCATCAACCACCATTTTCGCCCGGCTTTTGCCAAAGGACATCACCCTTGATCCTCCGCCGCTTCCCTGTGCCTGATTCATAATGAATATCAACAGGAAAACCACTGCAATCAGGATAATGATCGACGGCAGTATGCTCATAAGAAAACTTGGTCTTGTTACGTCACTCTCATATACTTTGATATCCAACTCCAACATCTCCTTGGAGAATTCATAGGTATTGGAAATCGGAAACTTTTCTTCCCTGTCCGCCAGATATACGGTTGCGATACCCGTCGTACTTCGGCGTTTTTCGTAATCTCGATACGCGCCACATTACCGGATTGGATATCCTGCTTCAGTTCCATCTGGCCATAATCTTGAGTCATCTGTTGTGTGCTTGATGGATATGATTAAAGCAACAGTAAAACGAGGACAAGAAGGGCATAAAGCTAAACCACGCATGTATTTCTTCATTTTGCTTCCTCCTTTCTATACTAAGCCTTCGGCTATTCGACACCTTTGATAACGCCTATAAAAGGCAGATTCCTGTAATGCTGACAGTAATCAAGTCCATAACCCACAACAAAATGGTCCGGAATCGAGAAACCGACATATTCCACGTCGACGTCCACAACCCTGCGGTCCGGTTTATCGAGGAGCGTCACAATCTTGATGCTCTTGGGATTCCGGTCCCACAGAACCTTTTCAAGATAGCTGAGTGTCCTTCCTGAATCGATGATATCTTCGACGATCAGCACTTCCTTGCCTTCGATCGGTTCGTCAAGGTCCTTGATGATCTTCACGATACCACTGCTGGATGTCTCATTGCCATAACTCGAAATCGCCATGAAGTCCATAGAAACCAACGGTTCGATTTCCTTGGCCAAATCCGTCATGAACATGACGCCACCTTTCAGCACGCATATCATACTAATCTCTTTATCTTTATAATCCTTAGAGATTTCAGCTCCCAACTCCTTAGTGCGTTCAGCGACCTCCTTTTCGGAAATCAGCACGTCAATGTCTGTCATTGTTATCCTCCTTATATAGCTTTAGCTCTATGATAGCCTTTGAATCTTCCGTGACGGAGTAATTTGGATTCGTCCGGTATCCCACCACCCATAGCACTTCCTTTTCTGTGGCGAGCAGGGGTATGCGGTTTCTGACCGAGGCTGGAATCTTCTCATCAATGAAGTATCTCTTGATGGTTTTCGTACCGCCGTCAGGATGAATTCCGATAAAATCTCCCACTTCTCTTGAGCGTAAAACTAAATTAGTCTCTATTTTATCATAATCGAACCATTTAGTGTATACGTTTTTCGTTTTTTTAAGAGAATCTTTATAGTTTAATGCTTCACAATATGCATCCCGCGTTACGACTCTGACTTCATACCGCAGTCGGATATCTTGAATATAACCCTTATCCGGAAGTGTGTCAATCGGATGCCTGAACCCCTGCATGCCCTCGAGCCTTTTTGACTCCTTCATCACAACGATCCTGTCAAATTCACGATAGGCGATGCAGTCACCGGGCAGCTCTATTCTTCGTCCCGATTGCAGCCCCGCAAGCTCCAGGCATTCCTCAACATGGTGCAGTTCGATATTCTTCAGATTCCCTCTCACATGGCTGATAGCATATCGGACGATCCTTCTTGCGATCGCCTTCTTCTGCCTTGTAAGACCATTGATATCAACCTTCACCCTGCCAGCCTCTTCGACTGCCACTTCCTTATATATCCTTACGGCCTCTTCCTCGATAAAGCTTTCATCCTCAATGAGGATGCTGCTCATTCTGTTCAGAGTATCGATGATGTTGCCGTTGTATTCTTTTTCAAGCAGCGGTATCAGCTCATGCCTCAACCTGTTGCGTGTATATTTTGTGGATCGGTTGGTGTGGTCGACCACATGACTGCAGCCTTTCATCCGGACATACTCTTCCAGTTCGCTCTTGCTTATTGCAAGGAGCGGACGGATGATGTGTCCCGACTTGTAACGCATACCGATCAGACCGAGTCCACCAGAACCTCTGATGAGCCGATGAAGCACCGTTTCCGCCTGATCCTCCCTGTGATGGGCCACGGCTATCAAAGTCCCTCCAATGTCCCTTAGATAGCCTTCCATGGCCTTATAGCGCAACTCACGTGCCACGTCCTCCTCGGATCTGCCTGTCTTTGCAACCGCATCCGGCACATCCACCCTGACGATCTCAAGGGGCAAGCCGAGAGTATTCGCGAATCCCTGGCAGAACAGCTCATCTTCCAACGCCTCCTCACGGATTCCATGATTGACATAGATAGGATAAAGCTTAATTCCAAGACGTTCTTTCAGCGCCGAGAGGCACGCACACAATGCAACGCTGTCAACACCGCCCGACAAGCCGATGACAATCCTGTCTCCGCTTTTCATCAATCCGTTTTTCCTGATATGGTTTTCAACTTTTCTTTCCAACGATGCTTGCATTGAATACCTTTCTTCAATCGAAAAGCCTCTGAATAACGAAAAAGTGACCTATCAATAAGTCACTCCTCCTTGTCCTTCTCGATAAAAATAATTTCTCCATCCTGAATCAGGTTGAATTCCTCCCGTGCCTTTCGGATGATGAAATCATCCGTCTCTATATATGAGGCTTCCTCTTCCAGCTGTATCTGTTTCTCTTTTTCCTTCAGAAGTTCCTCTTCAAGCATTTCGAGTTCCTTCTCCTTGGCTACCGTCTTCGTATATGCCGATGATATCTGGAAGAAAACCACACATATCAGCAGCATCAATACAAAACTCAAAAAAATATATGGATTTATGCCTTTTCTTGTTCATACAGCACCGCCTTTTCATCCTCAATGACACTGCGCCGATTCTATCTCCTATATATCGGCCCTGATTACTTCTTCTACTAACTATAGTATATCATTATTCTAAAGATATTTGAACATATCTTTGGCATCATCTTTTTTGGTGGTTTCCTTGATGGCTTCCACCTGCACCTTCACCTGGTTGGTTCCGAACGCAATCTCGATGACATCACCGACGTTCACCTTGGTCCCGGCCTTGGCCACCTTGCCGTTGATGGTCACCCTGCCAGCGTCACACGCTTCGTTGGCAACCGTTCTTCTCTTGATCAATCTGGAAACCTTCAGAAACTTGTCCAGTCTCATATTCTACCTCTTTTCGTTATCAATCCTTAGTTTGAAAGTACATAGTGGAACGCTTTTGTTTCATAGGAAATTCCGAAGGAATTTCCTATGAAACAAAAAAATCTACACGTCACCGTGTAGATTTTTGTAATCTTTCGATTAAGTTATTACTTGTTCACAGCGTCTTTTAAAGCTTTTCCTGCTTTGAACTTCGGAGCCTTGCTAGCTGGGATAGGCATTTCCTTACCAGTCTGAGGATTTCTACCTGTTCTAGCTGCTCTTTCGCTGACTTCGAAAGTACCGAATCCAACCAGCTGGATCTTTCCACCTTCAGTCAACTCATCAGTTATCACGTCGATAAAAGCTTTCAATGCCTTCTCCGCATCTTTCTTGCTTAATTCTGTTTTTGCTGCAATAGCGCTCACTAATTCAGATTTGTTCATGTGTCGCTCCTCCTCGAAAGTTTTGTTTTGAGATAGTCAATCACTTGTCATTAAGCTTAACCCGATCCCAATATTCATCCATTTGCTTCAGGCTCAAATCGTCTAAACATAGGCTATCAGCCGTTGCCAGCGTTTCAACACCCTCAAATCTAGTTATAAACTTTTCTGTTGCTTTTGTCAAGGCATTTTCCGGATTTAGTTGAAAAAACCTGGCAATATTCACGATTTGGAAGAGAATATCACCGATTTCCTCCTCCAAATGAACAAAATCACCTTTCTTAGCGGCTTCCAGCATTTCCTCGACCTCTTCGCCAAGCTTGCCGAACAACTGGGATTCGTTTTCAAAATCAAAGCCCACCTTGGCTGCTTTTCTGCCGACTTTGGCAGCTCTCACAAGTGCAGGCATCGCCTTAGGAATGCTTCTCAACGTATCCGTGTGCGTCGCATGGTCTTTTTCGACCTTCTTGATGGCATCCCATTGCCTCAGTACCTCATCGGAATCCTCGGCGACCTCATCATGGAACACATGGGGATGGCGGCGGATCATCTTGTCGATGATGCTCCTCAACACATCCTCAATGGTAAAGCGGCCTTCATCCGCTCCGATCTGGCTGTGGAAGACAACATGAAGCAAGAGGTCACCAAGCTCCTCAGCCATATTGGCGTCATCCTTGTTGTCGATGGCCTCCACAAGCTCATAGGCTTCCTCCAGCGTATCGTTCTTGATGGACTCATGGGTCTGTTCCCTATCCCAGGGACAGCCATGATCGCTTCTCAGGATCTTCAGGATCTCAACCAACTCTTCAAAAGTATAAGCTCTTTCCATAATCAATAAACATGCCCCAAGGGATATGACATCCACTTGAGGCTTTCTCCTTAATCAGTCTCTTCGATCGATGAATCGAATTTATAACCGGTCCTGATGACCGTCTGTATGAACTTGGCCTCTCCGCCAAGCTTCTTGCGTATCTTCTTGATGTGGGTATCGACCACACGGTCATCCCCATAGTAGTCATATCCCCATATCATATTGAGAATCTGCTCCCTGGTGAGGACTCGGCCGTCGTTCTCTGCAAGATAGACCAAAAGCTCATACTCCTTAGGCGCAAAGTCAATGATACAGTTGTCGACTTTGACCGTATATGCGGTCTTGTCAATCACCATATTGCTCTTGACGATGATCTGGTTCTCCTCTTCCTCAACATCCAACACGATACGTTCCAGCAGCCTCAGGCTTTTGGCGAGCAGAAGCTTGATATTGACCGGTTTGGTCACATACTCATCAACACCGAGTTCATATCCCAGCAGCTGGTCATCATCTTCATCCCTGGAAGTCAGCATGATAATCAGCGTATTCGATTTTTCCCTTATCCGTCGGCACACCGACCATCCATCAATGACCGGCATCATCACATCCAAGACCACCAGGTCATAATTGTTCTCGCTAAAAAGATACAGACCTTCCTTACCGTCGGAAGCCTGATCCACACTGAAGCCCTTCGCTTCAAATGCGTCTGCGATTATTGACCTCATGATTTCTTCATCATCGATAATCAATACCCTTTTTGACATTACGATCCTCCGCATCATTATAGTATGTCATCATTAATAGCCCGTTACTTCCCTCAATACCGCTAAACCACCTTGAACATGCCCCTGTCCACGTCGTCCGTCTTGCGGACAATGTCCGCTCCCAGACTGCGCAGCTTATGTTCAATGAACTCATAACCCCTATCGATGAAATCCACATGATTGATCACCGTTTCCCCATGGGCGACCAAACCAGCCAATACCATCGCTGCTCCGGCCCTCAAATCCGTCGCAGTGATCTCAGCTCCCTGGAGCATCTCCACTCCGTCCGTCCTTGCCGTATTGCCGTCTACCTTGATCTTCACACCCATCCGGTTCAGTTCATCCACATAGGAGAACCTGTTTTCAAAGATGCTCTCCGTGATGACACTGGGCCCCTCTGCAATCGACAGAAGCACGGTCATCTGCGGCTGCATATCCGTCGGAAATCCGGGATATGGCAGCGTCTTGACATTGACCCCTTTCAGCGGATGCTTCGCTGTTACACGCAAGGTATCCTGCTCCTCAGTAACCTCGACACCCATCTCATGGAGCTTGGCAGAGATGGCTTCCATATGCTTGGGAATCAGATTCCCCACGACGACATCGCCTCCGGTGATGGCCGCAGCCACCATATATGTCCCGGCTTCAATCTGATCCGGAATAATCATGTATTCAGAACCATGCATTTTCTCCACTCCATGAATTTTGATCAAGTCCGTTCCTGCGCCCTTGATATCGGCACCCATGGAATTCAGGTAGTTGGCCACGTCAACGATATGGGGCTCCTTGGCAGGATTCTCAATCACCGTCAACCCTTCCGCCATCACTGCTGAAAGCATGATGTTGATGGTAGCTCCGACACTGACGACATCCAGGTAAATGTTGGTTCCTACGAGCTTATCAGCTGTAGCCTTCACCATACCGTGTTCCAGTTCAACGGTAGCTCCAAGGGCTTCGAATCCCTTGATATGCTGGTCAATCGGCCTTTGACCGATGTTGCATCCTCCCGGCATCGCAACCTCAGATCGGTTGAATCGCCCAAGAAGCGCTCCCAACAGGTAGTAGGATGCACGTATCTTCTTGATATGCTCATAATCCACTACGAGTTTATCGACTTTTCTGCTATCTATCTTAACCGTGTGTTCGTCAAGATACTCCACTTTGACCCCCAAATCCATGATGGCCTCAATCAGTACCCTTACGTCATTGACACAAGGTACGTTCTCAATCGTACTCACTCCATCAGCCAACAATGCCGCAGCAATAATACCTAAAGCTGCATTCTTCGCTCCGCTGATATCCACTCTTCCATGGAGAGCCGCCCCTCCATTGATAATCAATTGTTCCATTATACACCTCGAAATTCTTATGTTCCCTAATAGTTCTTTACTGTTATTCGCCATACAGGCCTCTTATAAAACAACGCACTCAGGCGTTGTCAGCCCATATTGCTTCCGTCGGTCCACGCAAGTCATTGTGATTATAACACAAATGCATTTTTTTGTAAATTCTGCCAAAAGACGACTTTCATTTTTTGGCACAAATAACCTTAGCGATTCAGACGCTAGGGCTTTGAAATATCACTGGTATAGGCATTGATATAATACGTTTCACCGTCATCAAAAATAATTCGGTAATAGGGATCAAGCCTGAAGGCATATTTACGCCAGTCAACATCCACGAGATAATAGCCGATTTCGATATGCTTGATGGTCTTCTTTAGCACCGAGTCGACAACGACCATTTTCTCCAGATCATCCTCCAGATAATACATCAGGGAATACATCGCCTCATCGAAAGGATAGATGTTCCTGTTCTCACCGACATACCCCACAGGCTTATACCTTACCGCAAGAGCCTCCTTGATGCCGTCAGCCGTTATATGCAGCTTGATGAAAGTCTGAAAGACGAGGGAGCTCTGCCCCGCTCCTCAAAGCGCTCATTGAGTTCGATGCGGTATCCTTTCTCTTCACCGCCATTCTCACCGACGCTTTTCCTGTAGGTCATCTCCATCTTCACTTCTTCGCCGAACAGGTCCTCGGCAAACTGCATCGCAGCGCTTTCCACATTGGAAAGGGTCAGATTGGCCGGTACATAGTGGCTGCCTTCACTTTTATAATAGACATAACCGTCCTGTTCTCCCACATAGAAAGTCAGCGACTGGTCACTGGTGTACACTCTCTCCCCGAGGGAATTCTCATCGATCTGTGTCTTGTATACGCTTCCAAGGATATTCTGTTTCATCATTTCCTTGTCCACCGAAGGGGCTTCCAGCTCGAACTGGCTTTTCGGATAATGCTTCGGTATGTATTCGAACATGTTGATCCCTTTGCTGTCCATAACAGACTGAAGCTGGACTGCCCGCTCCTCCGTCAGTGTATATCTCCTGTTCTGATAAAACTGCTGATAACCGAACAGCATCACATTGATGGCAAGAAAGAGGATCAACAGCATATTCACAACTTTATTCCAGTTCATAGAACCTCCTCGCGCCGTCTTCCAGATCCATCACCCACTGAAGCCATGCCCCTTCATCGAGATGACCGATACGGTAGCCCAGAAAAAGGTCATTGATTTTCGGCTCATCGTTGCCATAAAAGTCATGGAATTCATCGATCGGTTTCTGGTATCTCACTTCAAAGGGATTCCCCTGCATGATGACTTCCTGATTTTTCCACATCAGGCGTCTGTAGCTGGTCACCGTGCTTCCAACCACCGTAATCTCCATGGGATGCGCCATACCGTACTCCGTTTTCAGTTCCTCGAAAACCATCGGTACTCCCACGTATGTATAATCGTAGAAGAAGGTCACTTCATCGTTTTGCTCATCGGTATCGTATCCGGCAAGCCTGTACTCGATCTGGCTGAGAAGCGTGTCCTTTTCAAGGAAACTCTGAACGACATCGTATCTGGCATTGAGGGAAGTCATCCTCGGATTCACTTCAGCAATCAGCCGATAGCTCAGCAGTCCGCTGTCCATATAGCTGATTAAGGCCTCCAGATCCCCGAATCGGACTTCATCGATTTCAATCGTACGCCAGGTATTCTCTGGGTTGATGAAGAAATAATCGACAAACGCCTGGATTTCCTCGACGTTCCGTTCTCCTCCGTAATAGAATTGACGTTCTCCGTAAAGGAATTCGAGGAGATTGAAGGTCTGGCCGCCTCCCGGCAGCAAACGGTCACTGTCGAACATATTCATCTGATTCTGATAAGTGGAGATGTACAGGGTTTTGCCATCCTCAACCCCGGATTCGAGATATCGGATCAACGAATTGTTCAGGAGCCGTTCATCATCCAGCGGGATCTCATATCCAAAGGCAGCTTCATGTCTGTCATCCGTCATGACGACGTCAATCGCCGTATCCCCCACATCTCTTGAAGGATAGATATACACCCTGTCCACCAGAACGTCCTCAGGCACGAGGTTCACATTCACATCCAGATTCTCTGCGAGGATAGTCTTGTCGTAGGCGAACGGCAACATCATCAGTATATGGGGGCGCTGCCAGAGCTGTTGCGTCAACCCGACGCCCTCCATGGGGATTCCTGTCTCAAAAGCCCTTTGGATGACCGTGATGCCGTCTGCGGCAATGTTATAGTCATCACTCTTTGTCAGCGGACTCAACTGATATCCATTTTGAATCCCACCAAGAAAAACCGCCACCTCTGTCGGGTGGAAAAGATCATAGTACTTGATATCTTCCACCAGTCCGAGATTACGGTTCTCATCGATGATACTATAAAAAAAAGTTACGGTCTGACGGGTAATCAAACCATAACATGGCTGTCTGGTATATGCTGGCGGCAATCAGCGCCACCAGTAAGATCGCTTTAATTATTGTCTTAGGCATGCTTGACACCTCAATAGTTCAAGTTTTGCAATCCGTCTAGAACTCCACCATTTGGGGATTGAATTCCATCAGGGACGGACTCTCAGTCTTCTCTTCAAAAAAATCTATCCGTACGTTTTCAAGAAGTATCATGGTCACATGTTCCTCACGGGTCACCTTGAACATCTTCTTGGTCACTTGCAGAGTTTCAGGATCTTCCACCATGATAACGACGAAGTTGTCGCCGATATGATCCAGCGGAATATTCTCACTGAACAAACCGGAGGATCCAAGATGTGTAATCCTATCCAACGTGGGCACCATAACCTCATAGGTGTAATCGTCATAAGCGAACAAGGTCTCGTAATGGAAGACATAGATACCTACTGCTGCCCCTTCCGGTCCAAATCCTGAAAGGGTCTTGGATTCTGAAAATGTAGTGACACTGCTGTCCGTGAATCCATTGCTCAGCGTCAGCGGTCCTATATTGGAATAGGACAAGGTATCGAACTGATCATACTCGTGCATGCTGAAGGATGTATCCAGGTAGACCTGATCCAATCTGCCTCTTCCATGGATTCCATGTCCTCGTCATCGTAACCGAAATAATCCAGTGCCCCATGCGTGGTTGTATCAGCCTGTTCCTCAAGAAGGGCAAACTCATTCATATATGCAGATTCCCTGTAAAACTCATCATAGGCATCTGCTTCGACATGATAGCCGAACACCATCATCAGAGCAAAACATAATGAAATTTTACTTAACACTCTTATAATGGCTAATCTCATGAGCCATTCCTCCTACCAAATCATTATAAGTCAAACCAACGCCGGAAACCCCATCCAGCGTACAAAATAATTATAACGGGAAATTATTACAATTGTGTTACAATTACTTGTCGGTATCATAACATTTCTGTCTTGACAGTGCAGCATAAGTAACAAATAATTATTGGTTATTTATGCTGCGCTATACATTTCACCTGCCCGCATTTGCAAATTCCTCTGCCGTTTCCTCCACATATACCGGAAAGTACAGGATAAAGGTGGTTCCAACATTCACACGGGATTTCACTTCGATCTTACCGCCGTGGCGCTCTATGATCTCTTTCGCGATGGCAAGCCCCAGACCCGTACCGCCCATGGCCCTTGACCTGGCCTTGTCCACACGATAGAATCGGTCGAAAATATGCGGCAGGTCCTCTTCCGGCATACCCATGCCGTTATCGATGACACTGAGAACATGGTATTTTCTCAGTGTTGTGAGTCTCAAATGGACGGATGCGCCTTCCCCGCTGTACTTGACCGCATTGGAAAGCAGGTTCTTGATGACCTGTTCCAGCCTGTTGCCGTCGCCGATGATCAGACGTTCCGTGTCCACACCTTCCATGGTCAGCTCCTGGTTTTTCTTGGCCGCATGTATGCGGTAGTTTTCAACACTGTGGACGACCAGTTTCGCAAGGTCGAGAACATCCTCTTCAAGCTCCGTCTTCTTGTTGTCAAGCCTGGACAGCTCCAACAGGTCCTTGACCAGCGCCGTCATTCGGTCACTTTCATTGTTGATGACACTGAGGAACGACCCTGCCACCTCCACATCATCGAGTGCGCCCTCAAGAAGGGTTTCAGCATAACTCTTGATCGTAGTCAGCGGTGTGCGCAGCTCATGACTGACATTGGCCACGAATTCTTTTTGCATATTCTCCAATTTCTTATGTTCGGTAATATCCTGAATAACGCTGATCAGCCCGAGCGCCGTCCCATCCTTGTCGATGTATTTGGCAAAATCAAGACTGATATAGGCCTCTCCCAGGGTGATCAGAATCCTCTTCGGTTTATACTCGGCTTCATCCAGCAGAGCGGAAAAGCTTTCATCGATGCGTCCACCAAAGACATCATCAAACTCCCTGACCGGACCAAGCTTTAACATTCTGACCGCTGCCGGGTTCTTATGGATCAGCTGACCGTAATTGTCGAAAACGAGAATCCCGTCGGTCATATGTATGATCACGGTCTCCATCTTGTTCTTCTCGCTGGCAATCATGTCCATGGTGTTGTTGAGGGACGAAGCCATCTTGTTGAAGTTCTTCGTCAGTTCCCCGATCTCGTCACTGGAATAGACATCGATGGGATTGTTGAGCCTCCCCTTTGCCATCTCCCTCGCTTTCATGGACAGCGCCGTAATCGGCTTCGTCAGGAAAGACGAAAAGATGAAGGATAGAAGAATGGATAAAAAGATGGCCAGAAGAACCGCGACGATGATGACCTCCACCATGTTGCTGATCTTCTCCTGCACCTGCTGTGTGGATGCAAGTATATAGATGACATAAACGACATCGTTGTTCTTGACGATGCTTCTGGCGTAGCTGATATACTTCACTTCTTCTCCCGCCAGCGTCTTCTCTTCAAACTCATCGCTTTGGTTGTTGGAAAGGGCCGCCATCACCTGTGCCGTATGGAATCCTTTCTCCTTGGTTCCAGGCGACTGGGTATAGACGATATTCCCGCTGTCATCGAGAACAAAAACTTTCTTCCCCTTCAGCGATGCCTCGTTCCCGGAAATCACCTCAATGATATCCGCCAGGATCTCCGTCACCGGCTGGTCCGACCGTACGCTCTGCACAATGGAAACTGCTGTGCTGCGAAGGTCGCTTTCTATGAAATTGTATTCATAACTCCTAGTCTGATAAACGATTAAAGTACCGCTTACAATCATGACAATGATTACAAGCAGTACAAAAATAGTCACCAAACGCCACCTGATGCTGCGTATCATAGGTGTTCCTTTCTAGCCTTTGAAAAAATAACCGATGCCCCGTTTCGTCATAATCAGACTCGGCTTGCTGGGGGTATCTTCGATCTTCTCCCTCAGTCTTCTGACCGTTACGTCAACCGTTCTCACATCACCGTAGTACTCATAGCCCCAGACCTGTTCCAGCAACTGCTCCCTGGAGAAAATCTGCTGCTTCTGGCTCGCAAGAAACTTCAGGAGTTCATACTCCCTGACCGTCAGGTCGATGGCATCTCCATCCTTGGTCACTTCATATTTATCAATATCGATCATGAAGTTCTTGAACTTCAGCACCTGGGAATCATCATCCAGAGGATTCTCCATGGACTGACGCCTCAGGTTCGCCTTCACCCTGGCAACCAGTTCACGGATACCGAAAGGCTTGGTGATATAATCATCCGCACCGAACTCGAGACCGAGCACCTTGTCCACTTCCTCGGCCCGTGCCGTCAACATGATGATCGGCACATTGGATTCCTCCCTGACCTTCTTGCAAAGGGCAAGCCCATCCATCTTCGGCATCATGATGTCAAGAAGCATCAGGTCCGGTTGAGCGGCCTTATATTTGCGGTAACCTTCCTCACCGTCACCGGCGGTTGCCACCTCAAACCCTTCCTTTTCCAGATTGAATTTCAATATATCTACAATAGCCTTCTCATCTTCAACTACTAATATTTTTCCGTTCATGCGATCTCCTAATCATGGCAATTCCACTCGAATTTTCATATTGTCTATCATATCAGATTACCGGGTGTCAGGCAAGAGCAGCATCCTGATTCTGGCAATTACCGTTATGGCAGCAAGACCAATCATTACACCGCTTATATCCAGCAGCACATCACTCACCTGACCCGAACGGCCGGGTATGAGAAGCTGATGCAGCTCATCGCTGATGGCATATACGGCGCATATGACAACCGTCTTCCGGCCAATTCGGGATCTGCCGCTCTTCAACAGGGCAATATAGACCCAGAATCCGAGAACCATATAGATGAAGAAATGTGTCGCCTTTCTGAGGTAGTGGTTCATCGTGTCGATGTCCACCCTCGGCATCCATCCCCGAAAGATTCCCAGGATATGATCCAGGATATCAAGACTCAGTGCGGATGAATCCTCCGCCGGCTGATGGGACATGATGAAAATCAAAGCCATCCAGAGGATGACCGGCAGCCAGTATATGTATTTTTACTCATTATTCTATTTATCATTCTATTCATCATGTCATGGTCTTATTGCTACCCATGATCCTCATCTCATTCATATATTCTTGATTCCCGATACTTCATTCTATCACTGCATCATCAGTATCATATTCATGGCATTGTATCCGTTTAAAACAATGAGGGTTATGACGATGATATCAAACAGCGCATGCAATCCCCTGTCACTGATCAGGTGCTGCAGCCTCCCTCCCAGGAGCGCTCCTGCAATCGCCGCAGGTATCATGAAGACGACGATACTGATCTCACCAGGTACGATGCCTCCGGTCACCGCCAGCGTAACCACTTTCGCAGTTTGGGATAGGAAGATGATGACTATCGACGTCACCGCCGCTTCCTTGATTTCCATGCCAAGGAACATCATCAGCACCATGACGTTGATCGGACCACCGCCGATGCCCAGAAAGGCTGCAACCGTTCCCAAGGTCATTCCGATGATTACCATCGTCGTATGGTTCTCGAACTTGAACTTCGGCAGCCACTTCTTGATCAGCACAAAAAACAGGATCACCAGCAGCATGATCGACTGCAGCGCAGACGCCTTCAGCGTATCCATCACAGCAAGCAGACCCTGAAACAGATACTTGCCAAGAACACCGCCGAAAACGGACCCTGCACCAAGGTAGATGATCTGGGTTTGAGGGCGGTATCCCGTATGGACCTTCTCCACGTGGATACGATGGCCATGGAAAGGACCGTTATGGACGAGATGACACTGATGGTCGGCAAGTCGTAATGGCCAAGGAAATCCATGGCTGGCTTTATGATGACACCGCCGCCGATGCCGGCGAGGCTGCCAATGGTTGTGGCGAGTATGGCGACTAGGAAGTATAGGAATTGCATGGGTAGCTCCATTTCTTAACTATTTATCATCTTGATAATCAATCCTTATTATAAAGAAACGATGGGTATTAATCAACCCATCGTTTCAAATCATCTCTGCAAATAATCTGTCAATTGATTCAGAACCACCTCAGTCGCTTCCTCAATCGTATAATCCGTTGTATCAATCGTGATCCTTGGATTCAAAGGCTCTTCATATGGGCTTGAAATCCCTGTGAAGTTCGGAATCTCACCCGACCTGGCCTTCTTATACAGTCCTTTGACATCCCTTCTCTCACATTCTTCCAAAGGTGTGCTCACGAAGATCTCAATGTAGTTGTCACCGATGATGTCATTGGCATTCTCCCTGTCCGCTTCATACGGAGAAATAAAGGAAGTCAACGCAATCAGTCCTGCATCGTTCATCAGTTTCGCCACTTCTGCGATACGGCGAATGTTCTCAACCCTGTCCGCTTCCTTGAAACCCAGGTTCTTATTGAGCCCGTGGCGGACGTTGTCTCCGTCCAGAAGCATGGTATGCTTGCCCATGGCTACAAGGCGTTTCTCCACCGCATTGGCCAGTGTGGATTTTCCTGAACCCGAGAGACCGGTAAACCACAGGGTCAATGGCTGCTGTGTCTTCTGTCTTGATCGGATTTCACGTGTGATGTCCGTATCCTGCCAAACGACATTCGTTGATCTTCTGAGGGAATGCTCGATGACTCCGCATGCTGAAGTCATGTTGGATACACGATCGATCAGTATGAAGCTTCCAAGCATTTTATTGTTCTTGAAACTGTCAAAAACCATTTTCTCGGATAATGCTAACGTGCATATCGCAATCTCATTTTTAAACAGTTTTTCCGCCTGAATATGTTTGCCGGTATTGATATCAATCTTATGTTTAATTGACATGATTGTCGCTGGAAGCATCTCAGTCCCACATTTGACCAGATAATTTCTTCCGGGTACCAATTCACAATCATCCATCCAGAGGACTGTAGCCTGGAACATATTCGCCTGCTGCAACTCTTTATTCCTTACGAGAACACAACCTCTTGATACATCAACTTCCCTGTCCAGCTGAATGGTAACCGGCTGGCCGACCGATGCTTCGTCGACTTCCTTATCAAGAACGAGAATACTCTTCACTTTCGCTTTTTCATGGCCCGGCATTGTCGCCAGTTCGTCACCGACTTGAACCGCTCCTGTCTCCACCTGACCCTGAAAGCCTCTGAATGCATGATTAGGCCTGCAGACACGTTGCACAGGCATAACAAAACCTTCCTTTGAACTGTCGATCTCTACATCATGTTGTTCAAGATATGACAGCAGCGGCAATTCTGTATACCATAATGTGTTGGGTGATAGCTTTGTAATATTATCACCTTCTGTCGCTGAAACCGGAATAACCTGGATGGACTCAACCTCCAAATTAGCAGCAAACGTCTTGAACTCTTCTTTAATTTCATCGAACCGGTGCCTATCATAATTGATCAAATCCATCTTATTGACTGCAAGCACGAAATGCTTGATTCCCATGAGTGCGCAGATTCTTGAGTGTCTCTTCGTCTGTGAAAGGACTCCCTGAGAAGCATCCACCAGTATGACCGCCAAATCAGCAAAGGATGCTCCTACAGCCATATTTCTCGTATACTGTTCATGTCCAGGACAGTCCGCAACGATGAAGGACCTTTGATTTGTTGTAAAAAAACGGTACGCGACATCGATGGTGATTCCTTGCTCCCTTTCTGCCATAAGACCATCCAGCAACAGGGAATAATCAATTGCCCCTTCGCGGCTTCCTATCTTGCTGTCCAACTCCAACGTCCTTATCTGGTCCGCGAAAAGAAGCTTCGCATCATACAGCATGTGACCGATGAGGGTCGACTTGCCGTCATCCACCGATCCACATGTAATGAATTTAAGCATGCTTTTCATTAGAAATACCCCTCCCTCTTGCGTCTTTCCATGCTGGTAATGGTTTCCTGGTCGATGACACGACTGGTTCTTTCCGATGATACGGCGCCAAGCGTCTCAACGATAATATCATCCAGCGTCGCAGCTTCCGATTCAACGCCACCGGTCAGAGGGTAGCAGCCCAATGTCCTGAAACGCACTTTTTCATCTGAATTTTCTCACCAGGCTTCAGACGCATCCTGTCATCATCAACCATGATGATGTTTCCATCCCGTTCAACTACAGGACGTTCAGAGGCAAAATAAAGGGGAACGATTTCAATATTCTCTCTCTTGATATACTGCCAGATGTCCTTTTCCGTCCAGTTGGATATTGGAAACACACGCATGCTCTCACCTTTGTTGATTCTGGTATTATAGCATTTCCACATCTCCGGCCTTTGGTTTTTGGGATCCCATGCATGAGCGCTGTTCCTGAAGGAAAAAATCCGCTCCTTCGACCTAGACTTTTCTTCATCACGGCGTCCGCCGCCAAAAGCGGCAGTAAAACCATACTTGTCCAAGCCTTCTTTGAGCGCCTGCGTCTTCATGATATCCGTATAGGCGGCTCCATGATCAAACGGATTGATGCCTCGCTTGGCAGCCTCCCAATTGGTATGTACCAACATCTCGATATCCAGTTGATCAGCAATTCTATCTCTAAAGGCAATCATTTCACTGAACTTCCACGTCGTATCTATATGCATGAACGGAAACGGCGGCTTCTCAGGGTAAAAGGCTTTCATGGCAAGATGAAGCATGACGGAACTGTCTTTGCCGATGGAATATAACATGACCGGTTTTTCACATTCAGCAGCAACTTCACGTATGATATATATGGCCTCAGCTTCAAGCTGATCCAAATGCGTCATTTCTTTCATTTCATTCTCCTTTCACTCTATCCGTCTTACACCCAGATATTTTCTTTACGGTTGACTATATAGAATCCTTTTTCATTCAGCGTGTTCTCTCTGTTGTATCTCATGGGGGTGCCATCCATCTGTCGAAAAATACCACCTGCCTCTTCGACAATACACTGCATTGCTGCCGTATCCCACTCGCAAGTCAAACCAAATCGGTAATATACGTCCGCATCACCTTTGGCGACCATGCAACCCTTCAGCGAGCTGCCGGCTGCACGCGTTTCGGCAATGATATCCTTATACTCTTCCTGCAACTTTGCTTCCTGCTCCGCTGCATGGGATCTGCTGCCTACCACCACCAGCTCCGACAGTTTATCGGTGACATGGATTTGTGTCAACTCTCCGGCATCAAGATTTTCATAAAACGCACCCTCCCTTTGCTGGCATAATAGAGCTCCTTGGTCACCGGGACATAGATGACGCCGATCACGACTTCATGTTTATAGGCAAGGGCGATATTCACAGTAAACTCGCCGTTGCGGTTGATGAATTCCTTGGTGCCGTCGAGGGGATCGACGATGAAGCAGTAGTCGTTTTCTAGACGAGCTAGGTTGTCTTTTTCTTCTTCTGAGAGGATGGCGAATTCCTTATAAGTCTCTTCAAGTTTTGATATGATTATTGTATTCGCTTTCTTGTCGGCAGCCGTTAATGGTGAATTATCCATTTTTGACATAATATGAAAATCCGTTTGATAAATATTCATTATTTCAGCCCCAGCATCAACTGCAAGCTTTTTAATCAATTCTGTTACGAATTTTATACATTTATGCACCTTTCCTGGCAATTATATATAATATCATAAGTTTTTGATGTTTATACAAGATTAATCAATTATTACATCTATTGTCAATTTAAAACAATAAACTGTCACTGACTTCAACTGTAACTATCTTAGCCAAAACGCATCAAGCTGATTTGTCTTCCATTAGATATGGATTCACTACTTCTTCTTTATGCGATGAATCATATTCAATCTTCTTAACTCTATATAGTAGCTCGTCACTGATCCTTCTATTTGCCGATATCGCATCTGCAAGCAATCCAGTCATTACAATTTGGATACCTGACCCCATCAATATTGAGGATAGTATCAAAGACTGAATATGTCCTTCCGAATCGCCTCCAAAGAAAAAAGTAAGATATCTTATACCAAGAAGAAAACCAACAAAAAATAATAAACGAACCGATAGTCAGGAAAAACTTCAGAGGTTTATGCATAGTATACGTTCTGATGATCACTGATCCTGATCTTGTCACATATGAGCGTATGCTTTAAAAAGCCTTGATTCACGCAACATGCCATTTGTACCGATTTTTACATTCTCAATCCCGGTTTTCTTCCTGCCTGCATCGATGATTGTTTCGAGTGTATAAGTATAATTATTTGTTACGTTCAGCTTCATAGCCGCATCTCTGCTGTAAGCTCGGAATCCGCTGGTAGTGTCAGTTACATTCGCATCAGCTGCAACACGAACCACCCAACTGCCGAATCTTTGAAGTTTCTTCTTAATAGGCGAGAAATGTTCAATCGTATCCGTCTGTCTGTCTCCAACAACCACTTCAGCTTTCTTGTCAATAATCGGTTGTACGAGCTTCACGATGTCCTGCCCTTTGTATTGATTGTCACCGTCTGTATTGACGATGATATCTGCACCAAGACCTAAGCATGCATCAATACCCGCCATAAATCCTTTTGCAAGGCCTCTGTTGTTCGGGAAACTGACAACATGATGGATACCTAGTTCTTTTGCTATCTCTACTGTTCGGTCTGCACTGCCGTCATTGATGATCAAGTATTCGATTGTATCGATACCCTTGATTTTTTTTGGTAAATCATTGAATGTTATTGGCAATGTTTCCTCTTCATTATAGCACGGTATTTGAATGATTAGTTTCATAAATGTTTCTCCTTTTCTCATAAATCATATTAACTGAGTACGCAATTATATCACCAGTAATTGTTACTATTCTTGCCATAACAGATATTAACGCAACCTCTTCTTGATTCAAAATATTTCCCAATGCAAGTACTGCAATTGTTTCCCTGACTCCTATGCCTCCAGGAGACCCAGGTGTCAAATATCCGATAAGCCAAGCAATCAAATATATGCTGGCAATATATAACACATTATTCATTATTATAGAATGATCACTAATTAGCAACGCTGAAATAATAAATACAGTTACGTTAATGATGAAAACTATAGCATATAGAATAATCGTCCAGAATACGACTGAAATTCTGAATGGCTTTTTAAGTCTTTTTCTGAATAAGTAATACAACACTAACGACAATACTAGTATACCGCTTATCAGCAGTATGTAAATATAGCCAATATCAATTCCGTAATTGTTATCAAGCAAATCAATGACACCATTCATTTGATCACTAGCAAAGATTGTTATCATTATAAACACACAAATGACTTTTAGAACAATCTCCATGATTGTAGAGAATGCCATATGCTTTTGATTAATTGAATACTGAAATCCTAGAATATTCCTGTTTGCATAATGCATTACATTACCTGGTAAATATTTGCCAATATTTGATTTCGCATAGATATGTAAAACATCTTTAAGTGCAATTCTCTTATCTGAAATCAAGCCGATAAGCTTCTTCCAAGCCACAGAATTAAAAACCACACAAGTCGACATGAGCATTGCCAACATAAGCATTGTCACGATTATTTTAACTTCTAGTAATCTGGAAAACTCCACATCAAAAGCGATAATGATTCTTATGATATACACAAAAGCCAGTAATGTAATTATTCTTCCGATCCATTCTATTATCTTCTTCACATTAACTCCTAATAATTAATCAGAAAACGAATAAAAAGCATATATAAATATATGAGTTTTTTTAGGTAACTTAAACAACAACGATACGAATCTTTTTATTTTCTTGATATTTTTATATTGACAATGATAAAAAATGCAGCAATATAATGATACCATTTGGACTTACCAAGGTCCTTGCCATTATGCTTCAACCCAAAAAACATGCCCAAACTTTTTCTTGCCTTTGCAGTATGAAATTTATAGATGATTGCACGTTTATTACCTTTCAGAACAAACCTTGAATCAACTTCTTTTGCAGCAATAACGTTCATATCCATCATCTCATTCATTATCTTTTTTGCAACATCATTCTTAGCGATAACAGCTGTATGTTTGATTTCCTCTTTTCTCATCTCTTTAAGCCAAATATCTCCACACGAGAAATCTGCAGTATAGCCGAAATGGTCGTGACATGAGTAACATTTTTTTACTGAGAAAAAGAACGAATTCTTATATGAGCACCAATTCTTCAAATAGGATATTTGCTCCTCCTGTCCATCATTGAACCTTACGACAGTATTTCCTCTCCAATGCCCTTTGCGGTAAAAGATCCTTTCAACATCATTCAGGTCAATATGATTCTTATCTATAATACGATATAACAATTCCTCATATGCAACTCCACCACAAAACAGAGCGACCTTATATTTGATCCTATCTTGAAACTCTTCATACCTTTCCATATATTTTGCCATCATTCTGAACTGGCATGGCAGCATAACAACAGCCAGATTCCCGCTAAAACGAAGTAATTTCTCAAAGGACTTTTCCAAAGGAAAATACGAGTAAATACTTGTTCGACAATCCAGTATCTCTTCTTTAGTTGTCGCGATAATGCTTTCTGTTACGATCTTACCATCTGCAATTCGTTGTTTCGATACCAGCGCCCCATCAATATATCCATTTTCCAACAGAAATATCAATAATGTTGACACAACGCCACCTGAAGCTGCACCTGATCGAATATCTTCATCCTTTGAATAAGCTGCATAACACTTCTCAAATTCACCAATATAGTATTCTGGGTTATCGTAATCAATACTCCCCATTTGTTTCCTCCATCTGATTCACCTTATTAATAATCATTTCAATACTTTTATATGAACTCCTTTTGACATCCGAAATATTGTCCTTAAGTTGTTGTCTGACATTTCCATATGAACTGTCAAGCTTCTCAAATGCAGCAACCAAGTCATCGTAATTCATTTTCTTGTAATCTATAGCATATTCACCGATATGAAACATGTCTAATACTTCTTCATATTTATGGCTCCATCCAATCAACAGAACCGGAGTTTCTTTTTCAAGCGCTCCAATCATCGCGTGAAATCTTGATGCTACTAGAATTCTACACTGTGATATCAGCTCTCTTATTATTTCAGGCGCGAATTCATCATCATACCATCTGCAGAGTTCCTTATTTCTTATCCGCTTATATACCTTGTTGCATACGATCAAATCATTATTCTTGTGCTTATCATTACCTTTCCTTGCCGCATTAGCAATAATCAGGACTCCATAACCCTTTTTTTTGCAAGTACTTGATGAACTTCAGCATTACACCAATATAGTCAATACCTACTTTATTACAGTATTTGAAAACAACCGAACTAATTGAAACTCCGATAACATCCTTCTTATAAAAATCATCGTTCACTGTGAGTTGCTCAACGTATTCTGAAGCCTCATCCAAGTCCAGCATATTGAAGGCTCCATCTGCACCGATTTCAACATTACTCAATTCCAATTCTTTCAGATAATCGTACGTGTATTGTCCTCGCGCAATGATCTTGGAAAGTTTCGGCAACACAAGTTTCGCAAGAAAACGATTGACAACTCCTCGTATCGGTCCCATTGCCTGCGAGAACTTATATACTTCTTTCTTCATCAGCAACGGTGTAGCTGCGCATATGAAATTATACGTGTTCATTATTAAACCTCTGGAATCCACAAAAGATATCCCTGCAGCGTCTACAATGAAATCGCATTCGTCAATTCCTGATAGAATTCTATTCTTTAGGATCATATCCTTAATAGGTTTGATGAATCCCAGCAGTGAGTAAAGAACTGAGAGCGGAAAAGCGATAAAAATAATTTCCTCTGGTTTGCATGATATCACTTCTAGGTTTTCATATGGATTCTGAATTCTATCTTCATATGGATAAACTGAAAAAGCTTAAATTCCACATTATCTTTTTCTCTCATTACATTCTTGATGATTGTTTGAAGCATCGCTGCTGCGCCTTTGTTTCCAGCAAAGTCTGCTGCTGTAATGCCTATTGTTATTGTTTTCATTATTACCTCTATTCTCTCGTTCCTTCAATCAACCCAATTTTATTTACTACAAACGCTAATTCTCGTTCATCTCCGTTATCAGGATTATATTTGCTATTAATCCTAAAGGATAGTAATAATTCCTCGTTATCAGAACACTTGTCGGGAATAGGTATTTTTTTTATATATTTCCCACTTTTAATGATTTGACTACTATCAATGATTTCGTTGTCAATTAATACTTCAAGAAGTATATAACTCTTATCATATGATGATAAGTCTGGAAACCATAAATCAAGTTGTAGTATTGTATTCTTATTGTTTCTTAACAATATCGCTGAATTCATCGTTGCCCAACGATATCCATTTTCATAACTATTAAATCCTACTAGTGCAGAATAATCCATCTCCGAAAAATCTACATAACCAAGAAGTTCCCCCTCTCTTTCTTTATCAACAAACAATATGCTCCTCTTTCCTAGTAACTTATATAAGTAATCATTTCCAAATTTTGCTATCAAATCAAGTTCGTAATTTGCTTTAATTTTATCCACTTCATTTTTACCTAACGAACTAGCATATCTATCTACGACTAGATAATTATTTGAAGCCAATTCATCACCACTAATTTTTGCATTATATAGATTAAAAAAATGATCGCCCCGATTCATTTGATATTACTGGTGCTTGCCACCATCCAAATCCATATATTGTTGCCGAATCAGGTAACTTGTCTATTTCTTTTGCAATTGATATTTGAATTTTTCTTTGTCTCACTGTTTTGATACAACATATCATGTGCATAGATGTGATTTAATGAATAAAGATTAGTTATTATTATCGTTATTATAACTAAATATCTTGTGAATTTCTTATTTAGTTTTTTTTACTTCGCTGCTTAAATATTTTAGTAATAATCCCAAAGAAAAGACAAGTACAATTTCATGCAAAATCACTCCACTGATAATTCTTCTTATCCACGCTTTAGAAGTTGGTGTAATAAACAACCACCATCCAAAATAAAGAAATAGCTGTACCTGTAAGCCATAACAAGTGTATGTTTATCATTACTCTTTTTTTTTACTAGTTCATTGATGAGAAAACCCAATAAAATCAAAATACGGAACAAGCAATACAATAATCAGAATGAACTGATTAAATCCTAGAGTATCACCAAGTATCTTTAAATGAAGTTGAGTTTTGTCAAACAAGTTTATTGTATCACTATAACCATCGCTAACACCCGCTTGATTCAAAATTGAGCTTAGTTGATTCTTCCACCATATTACATAATTGTCTTTTTTCAAGCATGAATATTTGTATATTTCAAAGAAGAATACTGGTAATATAATACCAAATGCGTAAACTAGAGCCTTTTTAGCATTCAATCTTTTTCTAATGAATATCTCAATTAGAAAGACTACTACCAGAGAAGGTATCGCTATCAAAATAACTGTTTTTATCAAATATGCCAGACCCAAAAATACACCTGCAAAAAAAAGCAAGAGATATTGCTTTTCGGTTTTTTCGATACATTTTTTTTAACATAAATGCACTAAGCAAAAAAAAATGATAACATGGGTATTTCACCATATCCTCCCATGCCATACCGATAAAGGGAAGGTGTTTGCACAAGTAACAATAGACCAGTAAACTGTAGAATGTCATTTTTATTATCTTTTAAAATTTTTATAAAATTATTACCGCAAGTGCAATCATAAACAAGAAATTTGACATTTGAGCACTCAACGCACTATATCCAAAGACCTTAATAAAGAATAATGAAGTAAGAAGAAAAGGAACTCCTGTCTGAATCCTTGAATCAAAATACTTAATGCCATCATAATTTGTTGCATAAGATCCACTTTCTATTAAATTTAATGGAACTTGCATATTCATTGCCCCATCAAAAGATATGTTGCCGTGCAACATAATATCAGCTGAAAATATTACAAATAGTATAAACAGTATACTGATAAATATTTTACTTATATTTTTGCTACTCAGTAGATTCATTGATATCCTCCAAATATAATACTCCAAATTATGTAATGATTCTTTCTTCATAAGTTATCTTGAAATCATTCGGATAATTAATAAATATATTAGTTGCAAATATCTTTTCCCACTATACTTTCTGTATATTCTAATGAGAACAACTCATCCACAAATTTCTTAGCATTATTTACAAGTTCTCTTAACTCTTTCTCATCCGCATATAGCTCAATAATTCGGGATGCCATTTCATCAGCATCATCGTAAACGGCAATTCCTTCTTCAGCCCCTGCCAATCCTTCAGCACCAATACTTGTCGTGACAACTGGTGTGCCGATATGCATAGCTTCAACAACTTTCCCCTTGACTCCTGCGCCGAACCGTAATGGTACCACAGACAAACGTGTAGTCCTATAGTACTCTTCAAGTTCTTCATCCGAAACAAAGCCATGGATAAGGACATCCTCTGAATCAAGAGCAAGCACTTCATCAGTCGGATTAGATCCGATAACATGAAACTTGATACCTTCGATATTCTTCTTTATCGTTGGCCATATTTCATTTACAAACCACAGAACAGCATCAATATTGGGTTTGTGTGCAAATCCTCCGACAAACATAATATCCCTTCTGCCTTCAAACGAGTACGGGGTATCAGAAGATTTCTCATCAAAAATATATACAGGAATATTTCTTACCGGTTTATCCGGAAATTCCTTGCTGATGACCTCCTGTTCAAAAGAACCAACAGCATAGACAACATCTGCTTTATCGAACAGATTAAATTCAACTTTCTTCCATTTCTTTGAAGATTCGAGCAGCTTATTATCTTTTTCTATCTCATAGTTTCTTTGTTCACGAACATAATGCAGGTCATGGCCAAAATAAATGATCTTGGCTTTGGAATGCGCTTTGAACTGATCGATGTATTTCACACTGATATGCGGGCGGTTCAAGTACACATAATCAAAGTATTGTCCGTTATCCTTTATCCACTTTTGAATATGATTGAAGTAATAGTTTCCATACAATACAAAGACACCCATCTGCTGCAACGTATCCGTATAAGGCTGATGCGGATAGAAGTTGTCACCGATAAATATCACTTTTAATCCCATTTTCATGAATAGTTTTATATATGCAAATGTACATTTGCTGCCTGCGTCTTTATCATAATGCGGAACATAATGATCAACTACAACAATGGTCTTCTTGCCTTTTGTCCTGTCGCTGGCCCAGAATACATGATCTGCATTTGGAAAATGATTCTGTGAAAGCTCTTCTTTCCATTTTTCTAGGAATTTTGTCCTGTTTTCCTTCTGGTGCTTCTTGATACCACTGTCCTCATCAGTTCCATGAGAGATTCCTTCGAAATGTACTACTTTAGATTTTGGTTGGAAAATCACCTTGTACCCTCTTTTTCTGACTTCAAACGCCAAGTCGGCATCCTCATAATATGCGGGTACATATCGTTCATCAAATCCTCCGATTTCACTCCACAGTTCAGATCGTATCATCATGCTTGCACCCGATACATAATCCACCTCTTTCAAGTAGTTGTAATCGGCCTTATCGACATCATCCAGTCGTCCAAAGTTCCAACCGGAAGCATCATCCCAAATGATTCCTCCTGCCTCTTGAAGTCTCCCATCCTTGTATATCAATTTTGAACCGATCAGACCAACCATTTCATCCTTATCGATCACTTCTATCATGCTGCTTAACCAGTCTGCCTGTACATTCGTATCATTATTCAGAAAAAGGATATATTTGCCTTTGGCATGCTTGGCAGCATTGTTGCAGTTCAGCAAAAACATTTTATTTTCAGGATTTCGAACGTGTATGATATTGCGAAAATACGATTCGATATTCACAGTTTCATCACTGGAGTTATCATCTGCTATGATAATCTCATAATCGATACCTACTGTGTTTTCTTTAATGCTTTTCAAGCAGTTGTATGTGTAATTCCACTGATTATAAACCGGTATGATTATAGACACTTTCGGCTCTAGAACTTTTTCAAACTCAATAACAGCCTCGTTAGGACTTTCAGCAGTTTCAAATATCTCGAGATCATCAGTCGAGTGATATGTGTGTTCATGAATATACTTATCCGTTTTTAACTGAAGCGTCTCGGCATCTTCCATAAAGAATCCTTTCAAGAATTTAAAGAAATTCCTGGGATTCAAATAATGCACAATCATTTTGGGATTACGGAACAGACGCAGGATCAATTTGACAATCAGTCTACGCTTTGAATTCTTTGGCAGGAGAACATCCCTTACCTTGTATATTTTCATTAAAACTTAAATCCATTTGAGTTTTTAATATGCTCCAGCTCACGGTCACTTTCAAGCAGCAACTCCACGTGTCCCTTTAAGCATTTGACTTCATTCTTATATGACTGAATTTCTTGGCTGAAGTTATTCCTCTGCTCTTCATTATCTGCACTCAAATGGTTGATTTCTTCCTTTTGTTCTGCAATCACTTTTTTAAGGTCGTGAATATGGATATCAAAATCCTTGATAACTTCAGATTTTTCCGAAATAACCGTTTGCAGTTGCATCAAGTCATCAATTTTTGCATGTAAATTTTCAAACTCGGCACTCAGGATTTGATTTTGTGTACTGAGTTCTTTATTCTTATACTCCATCTCTTTTTTGATTCCCTCCATATTTGTTACTCTCTCATCCAGCATTTTTCCCCAAGTAGAAAGTTCTTGTATCCGTAGTTCACGTTTTTCAAGTAACACTCTATCTTGTTCTATCTCTTTATCCAGCTCTTTTCCCCATTGAGCCAGTTTTTGAATTTGGCTTTCTCTCTCGTCAAGCAAAATCCTTTTTCGCTCATTTTCAGCTTCTAGATTCCTACCCCATTCCGACAACTTTTGAATCCTAACCTCACGTTCCTCAAGCAATGCCTTATTTTGCCTGTTTTCATCCTCAAGTTTCTCACCCCATTGGGATAACTCCTGAATATAACCCTCACGCTTCTCCAGCAACACTGAATTTCGCTTGTTTTCTTCCTCAAGTTTACTACCCCATCCTGATAGCTTCTGAATGTAATTCTCACGCGCCTCTAACAGTTCTCTGTTTCGCCTGTTTTCTTCACCTAAACCGTTTCCCCATTCTGAAAGATTCTCAACTTCATCCTGTAGATCCAGAATTCGATTCACTGTTTTCTCAAGCAAGTCACTTCTCTCGCTCATCGTTCCCTTAATCTGATTTGTATCAAAATCCTTATTGGCGCATATGCATATATAGTACTTGGCAGATTCATAATTATGCATATGATTGCCTACATACTCGCTGACAACTCCCGGCTCTATCACATTGAAAACCTCATCCTTCTGAATGAAGAAATTCACATTGCTGAAATGGCTTTTCAAAAACTCGTCAAATTCAGTATAATAAAACTCTTTAATATGATATTCGTTCTGATAATTGTATTTGTCAGAATACACCTCTTTATTTGGAGTGGAGATGATAAGAATGCCTTCTTCTTTCAAGACTCTCTTTTATTTCAGTCAGAAACTTTTTCTGAGTATCTGCCGCCACATGCTCAATGGTCTCAAAGGAAACAACAACATCGAAGTAATCGTCCGCGAAATCTGACATGTCATCTATTGACATACGCGAAAAATTTGCATTACAATACTTTTTAGATGCACTGTCAATAACTTCTTCATTAAGGTCGATACCATAAGCTTTCTCTGCTTTCTCAGCGAGAATATCTGTTCCATACCCTTCACCACATGCTGCATCCAACACTATCTTACCTTCAACAAACTGTGATGCAAATATATAACGATTCATATGTTCGATATATATTTCATCCGTGTCTGCAATGTTCTGGGGTAAAAACCTTTCACCAGTAAATTTCATATTATCACCTATCCGTATACTTCGACATCCAATAAAGAAACAATTCCTTCGAGTTTGTCATGTCTTGTATTGATCACCCGAAAATCAATAGCATCATATATCCAGCAGTGTTGGGTATGTTCCAGCTGAGTTCCTGATGCAACAGCCGGAGACAATGTATATATCCCTTCATTCAAATTCGGCAATGTGAACACAAACTCCATATGAAACCTTCCTTCAACAAGAACAACTTCTTTCTCCAAGACATATGTATTTGTTTGTGCTATCAGTGTCCCATGATAATTGTTGATCGTAAATCCAATGATGTAATCCAGATTCACATCGTCAACCTTACCTTCAATAACAACTTTTATGTCTGAATTGATATCATATATACTTTCAGGGCAACCACCGGTATCAAAGAGTCCAACACCTGTTATCTCAGCCTTTCCGTCTCCAAACGTTTCACATTTTGCAAAATCGCTCTTTAACTGCTGATCTTCATCCTGCACTTCCTTGATTGCAGTTGGTCTTTCACCTCTCTTGACTTCATCCCCTACCATATATGCACGATATTGCTTTGCTACTTTCTTCGGTTCATCAAACGCTCTGACCTTGCCCTCATTAAGCCAAAGGACCCTATCGCAAAACTTAACAATCGATCCCATATCATGCGATACCAGAATGATTGTCTTTTCCTTCTTGAATTCTTCGATCTTTCTGTAGCATTTCTGCTGAAACTCAATATCTCCAACAGCAAGCGCTTCATCAATTATCAGAATATCAGGTTCAACATTGATAGCAATTGCAAAAGCCAATCTTACAAACATACCACTTGAATATGTTCTGACTGGCTGATCAATGAATTCACCTATTTCAGCAAACTCAATGATATCATTCACCTTTGCTTCCATTTCCTTGCGCGTAAATCCCATAATGGTGCCCTGAAGGAAGATATTCTCCATTCCCGAATACTCCAAGTTAAATCCTGCGCCGAGTTCAAGCAGCGCTGAGATCCTGCCCTGTACTTCCACTTCACCGGATGACTGTGTAAGAACTCCGGTAACAATCTTTAACAGCGTTGATTTTCCTGCGCCATTCCTACCTATGATTCCAACAGCCTCCCCATGATAGACATCAAATTCAACATCGTCCAATGCAAAGAATTCCTGATGGTATTTCTTATTGCTAAAGCTCAGACTTTCCTTTAACCTGTCAATGGGATCCTTATAAAGGTTATATGTTTTTATCAAACCAGATACATGTATAATTCTTTTGTTTTCCATATCTTACCTCTAGAGTACATCTGCAAAGTGGTTTCTCAACCTGCGAAATGTAATTGCACCAACCACGAAAAATAGTATTGTCATACCCCAAAACATCAAAGTTTCATCAATTTTCTGCCAAAACCAGATATCATTGATAAATGAATCTCTAAATCCATCAACAATATAGAACATCGGATTCAGGCGCATAACCGAAAGTAGATTTTCTGAAAGGATATTATAGTTCCAGAATATCGGAGTCAACCAAAATCCAATCTGAAGTAATACTTCTATCAGTTGCCCCATATCTTTATAAAAGACCGAAACTGCAGATGTGAAGAATGAAATCCCTGCCAATAAGACGATGGAACATAATAGATAATAGAATACCTGTAGATTTATCCCTCTAATTCCATAACCATAAATGAAGAACATCAAAAAAATGATACCAATAAAAAAAACATGGATGTACAATGCAGACAAGATTTTCACAAACGGTAGAACACTTTTTCTGAAGACGACTTTTTCACAAGATATCTATATTCGTTTAAACAGTTCGTTGCACTCATCCATGCTTCACTGAAAAAGAACCAGGGTATGAGCCCGCATATCAGCCAAAGTATAAAGGGCACATCATCCACTGGCGTATTCTTGAATCCAACTTCGAATACAACCAGAAGACGAGTATCGTAACAATTGGTTGATAAATCCCAGATGATTCCAAACATGGATCCAGCATATTTAGTTTTGAAATCATTAGTTGCCAACTGACTTATCAGCTCCCTGTTTCTATACAAATCACGTATGAACCACAGAAACTCTTTTAATCTACCCAACATTATTCCCAACTACTTTCTGTACCACTCAATCGTTTCCTTTATCCCATCTTCAAACGTATACTCCGGTTCCCACCCAAGCTCCGTCGTTATCTTCGTATTGTCAATCGCGTATCGCCTGTCGTGTCCCAGTCTATCCTGAACATAGGTAATCAGATCCTCCGATTTACCAAGCTCCTCCAGAATCAGTTTCACAATGTATATATTGCTTTCTCATTATTTCCGCCAACATTGTAAACTTCTTTATCCTTACCTTTATGCAGTACTGTATCAATCGCGCTGCAGTGGTCACTCACATGAAGCCAATCCCTAATCTGCATTCCGTCACCATATACAGGAAGTTTCTCATCCTCAATCGCTTTTGTGATCATGAGTGGTATCAGCTTCTCTGTAAACTGGTATGGCCCATAGTTGTTGGAACACCTTGTTATATTCATAGGCAGCTTAAATGTCTCACCATAAGCACGTACCAACATATCCGCACTGGCTTTACTTGCTGAGTAAGGGCTGTTTGGAGCCAACGGAGTCGTTTCAACAAACATCCCTGTAGCACCAAGGGCTCCATATACTTCATCCGTAGAAACCTGTAAGTACTTGACACCTTCTCTATAGGTTGGATATCCTTGTTCATCCTTCCCGTTTTCCCAACACCTCTTCGCAGCATCAAGTAAGACTTGTGTTCCCAGAACATTGGTCTGAACAAAATTCCAGGATTCTTAATGCTGTTATCAACATGAGACTCCGCCGCAAAATTAATGACATAGTCAAAGTCATATTTCTCAAATAATCCATTGACCAGTTCAGCATCTGCGATGTCACCCTTTTCAAATGTATAGTTTTCATTTTCCTTGACATCATCCAGGTTTTCAATCTTACCCGCATACGTCAAAAGGTCCAGGTTTACAATCCTGTAATCCGGATATTTATCCAGCATATATCTGACAAAATTTGATCCGATGAATCCGGCTCCGCCTGTAACTAACGCGTTCTTCATAATCATTCCCATCCTTTATCACTCTATTTGAATTCGATCTTTACTTCAGCCAAGTTCTTCAGCTGCTTGTCCTTATCCGACAACAGCACTTCATCTATGCCATCCAGCGGCCATTCAATTCCTATAGCAGGATCGTTCCATGCGATTCCGCCATCAGCTTTCGGATTATATACATCCGTACACTTATATGCAAATTCCGCTTCATCTGAAACGACAAGAAATCCATGAGCGAATCCTTCCGGGACAAAGAACTGTCGGTTATTGTCTTCTGACAAGAGAACACCTTCCCATTTGCCATATGTTGGTGAACCTTTTCGAAGATCCACTGCCACATCGAATACTTCACCTTTAAGGACTCGAACTAGTTTCCCCTGCACATTTTCGGTCTGAAAATGCAAACCTCGAAGAACACCTTTTTTTGACTTTGACTGATTGTCCTGGACAAAACGTTGAGTGATACCTGCTTCCATAAAACTCGGCTGGTGATAAGTTTCCATGAAATAGCCACGATGGTCACCGAATTTCTTGGTTTCGATAATCACAACACCTTCAATAGATGTTTCTATGAACTTGAAGTTTCCTACTTCTTTGACTGCCATATTCCCTCCTAAAGCCCTTCTGCCACCGCTGCAAGGTACTTTCCGTATTCCGTCTTCATCAAAGGATCAGCAAGTTTCAGCAGTTGCTCTTTGCTGATGAATCCTTTTTTATAGGCAATTTCTTCTATTGAAGAGATATACAGTCCTTGCCTTTTTTGGATAGCTTCAACAAAGTTACCAGCCTCCAGGAGACTTTGATGCGTTCCGGTATCAAGCCATGCCATTCCACGACCGAACAACTCAACCCTCAGCTCCCCGCGTTTCATATATTCTTCATTAACCGTCGTTATCTCCAATTCACCCCTGGCTGACGGTTTAATATTCTTAGCGATTTCAACGACGTGATTATCATAAAAATACAAACCAGGTACAGCGTAATGTGATTTTGGTTTCTTAGGTTTCTCTTCTATAGATATGACATTGCCGTCATCATCAAATTCAACGACGCCATAAGCTGAGGGATCCATAACGTAGTAACCGAAAATTGTCGCACCATTTTCCTGTGCTGCTGCTTCCATCAATGTTCCGGTAAATCCGCGTCCATAGAAGATGTTATCTCCCAGAACAAGTGCTACTGAATCATCACCGATAAACCCTTCTCCTATAATGAAGGCTTCTGCCAATCCATTTGGTGCTTCCTGAACCGCATAATAGATTTCAAGACCCAGCTGACTACCGTTACCGAAGAGTCTTTCAAAGTTGCCGATATCCTCTGGAGTTGAAATAATCAATATCTCTTTGATTCCCGCCAGCATCAAAGTTGACAGCGGATAATAGATCATCGGTTTATCATAGATTGGCAGCAATTGTTTTGATACTGATTTTGTAATCGGATACAGCCTCGTGCCTGATCCCCCTGCAAGAATTATTCCCTTCATAATTACATCTCCCTTAAATATTTTTCTATCGCAACTTCCCAGTCACTGAATGTATAACCACCGTTTATCCTATACATAAAATTCTCAAGCACTGAAAAAGCCGGTCTCTTAGCCGGTCTGGGAAATTCTTCCGACGTGCATGGAACCACCTTGGTATCGATCCCCTTGATTTCGAATATCTTCTTCGTGAATTCATACCAGCTGCACCTTCCTTCGCAGGTGCCGTGATAGATGCCGTATTTTTCCGTGTCCATTATCGATAATATGCCTTTTGTCAGCTCATAGGTGGAAGTCGGACTTCCTACCTGATCATCAACCACCTTCAACAGGTCGTGTTTTTCAGAAAGGTTCAGCATCGTCTTCACAAAGTTGTTCCCATCCCCATACAGCCAGGCCGTGCGAACGATGAAGTACTTGGAGCAAAACTGCTGAACGAATCTCTCACCCTGGGCTTTGCTTGCCCCATAGACCGATTGGGGATCTATGGCATCGAATTCAGTATATGCCCTTACTTCACCGCCTATATCGGTGACTCCACTACCGTCGAAAACATAATCCGTGGATATATGCACCAGTTTCGCATCGAATGCATTGGCGATGACTGCAAGATTTCTTGGTCCGATAGCGTTGACTTTATAAGCCAGATCAGTTTCCTCTTCACATTTGTCAACCGCTGTAAATGCTGCACAGTTGATAATCACATCCGGGGATATCGGTTCGCAGAAACTCCTGACAGCTTCAACATCTGTAATATCCAATTCATCTATATCACAAGGAAACAACTCGCAAGAATGGTCCTCACCGAGTTGACGTAAGATTTCAATTCCAAGTTGCCCTTTAGAACCCGTAACAATTATCTTCATATTATACTCCCAACGCTTTAATTCTTAACCCATATATGTTAACATACAATTATTGAATTTCCAACAAATGTAAGTTAATTTATGCCGACTGTAATAAAAATGAAATATTTACCTTAGAATATTAAATATTTTCCAACATCTATGAGGAGCGACCGATGAAGCTGTCCATTATTATCGTCAATTACAATACTTTCCAACTGACCTGTAACACAATCAATTCTGTCATCGAAACACTGAAGGATGATATCGAGTATGAAATCATGCTTGTGGATAACCATTCGGCTCCGGATGTTGTCCGTCAGCTGAAGGAGACCTATGCTTCCTCTGAGACGGTACACTTGATTCTAAACCGACATAACCTTGGCTTCTCGAAAGCCAACAACATCGGCATCAAACATTCCAAAGGTGAGTATATATTGCTGCTGAACTCCGATACAGTTGTACAGGAGAACTGCATCCAAAAATCATTGGCATATATCCAGTCCCATCCGGAGATAGGAGCATTGGGCTGTAAGCTGCTATTAGGAGACGGTTCATTGGACCACGCCTGCAAGAGGGGATTTCCCACACCTGAGGCTTCCTTCTTTTACTTTACGAAGCTGAACCGCTTATTCCCCCACTCTCCCCGCATGAATGCCTATACATTGGGTTACCAAGATATTGATGCCATCAACGAGGTGGATTCCCTGACCGGTGCATTCATGCTGATGCCTCGAAGCGTCATCGATGAAGTCGGCATGCTTGATGAAGACTTCTTCATGTACGGCGAAGACATCGATTGGTGTTACCGTTTCAAGGAAGCAGGATACCAAGTCATCTATTATCCGGAGGCAGTCACCATTCACTTGAAAGGACAGAGCAGCAAAAAAAGAAAGCCAAGACCACTTATGAATTTCATCGTGCGATGCTCCTGTTCTACAACAAGCACTACAGGGGCAAGCACCCCATCATCGTCACATGGCTTTTGTACATAGCCATCTACTTCAAGCTCGGTCTTAGCTTATTGATTAACCTATTCAGAAAATAGACCTTGTATTCAAAAGTATGCTTCAGCATCAGCACTTCCATCTTGAGCAGATGGGCTGCAGGTGCTTTTCTTATGCGTGTATGTTCCTTGAGCATGCGAAGTGCTGCAAGCTTATTGATGACATATGTTCCACTGTAACCGCTTCTGACGAAAAAAGCTATCTTGATTAGTTCACCGATGATGATGAACGGCAGATTGATGATCAGCAACGGCAATGGCATGTTTTTCCAGATGACAAACACATTGTTCCTGGATGCCAGTCTGATCTTAAATTCGTTGTATTTGCTGCCGGATGTAGCACTTCCGATATGAAAAACAATGCTCTTTGGATCGTAGAAGATTCGATATCCTTTCAGACGGGCACGAAAACTGATATCGACATCCTCCATATAGGCGAAGAAACTTTCATCGAAAAGTCCAATATGGTTGAGCATCCTTCTGTTGTATATGGCTGCACCACCACAGGCACTGAACACTTCTCTGAAATTATCATATCTGTCTTTCGGCAGTCCGTCACCAATCTTAAACGCCCACCCGAAGATGTTGTATCCGTCGCCGGCATCATCGATGATATCCCTTTCATAGTACCTCAGCATCTTGCTGGATACCGCGAAGGTATTCTTTCGTCTACTCATGGCCTTGCACAGGTTCCCGAGCCAATTATCATCAACTTCCACATCATTATTAAGGAGAGCGACATACTCTCCTTGTGCTTTCCTGATGCCTTGATTGACAGCTGCAGCAAATCCCAGATTCTTCGTGTTTTCGATCAGAACCATCGGTTCCTTTCGCCCTCTGATCATCTCCAGACTCCCATCCGTCGAGGCATTGTCAATGATAATCAGTTCATAATCCCGGAACTGCATGGCCAGCAATGAATCCAGACATGTCTCTATGTATTTTTCACCGTTATAATTGGGAATGACCACTGAAGCCTTCATACTCTCCCTACTCATCAATAGGCGTTCTTATTGATGAAACCTTTCACAAACGTCAAAATGAATATCTGCAGATCCAGAAGCATGCTCCAGTTCTCGATATAATACAGATCGTGCTCGATTCTTTTTCTGATGGAAGTATCCCCACGATAACCGTTGACCTGCGCCCATCCGGTCATACCGGGACGCACCAAGTGCTTCACCATATATTTAGGTATTTCCTCCTTGTACTGCTCAACGAACTGGGGACGTTCAGGCCTTGGCCCAATCAGGCTCATATCGCCTTTAAGGACGTTCAACAGCTGTGGAAATTCATCTATACTGGTCCTTCTAATGAACGCACCGATTTTAGTGACACGAGGGTCGTTTTTTCGTCGTCCACCCGTTTTTCTCTTCTTTTTCATCCTGCAGGCGCATGGACCTAAACTTATACATCTCAAACTCCTTGCGGTTCATCCCTACCCGGACTTGACGATAGATAATGGGCCTTTGGAATCCATGCGAATAAGAGCAGCAACAGCTAAGAACATCGGTGACAGAATAATGAGACCTGCCAGTGAAACCAGTAAATCCACACTTCTTTTTGTAGTTCTCTTCACCAGATCATTCAGCGGTACTTTCCTGATGGAAATCATGGGTAGACCGTCTATATCTTCAATATAAGGACTAGCCGGAATCACCTTGTAGTAGTCCGGAATGATTCTTGTAAATACTCCCTGCTTTTCGCAGGTGTCGACAATCTTCTCCAACTGACTGTATTTGTCCAGTGGAAGGGTTATGATCACCTCATCCAAATCATTATCAGCAATATAACTGCCTAAGTCGTTAAGCTTCCCAAGCACTTTGACCGACTGCTTATAAAGACCGACATACTCGCGTTTCAACTCATTATCGAACAATCCGTTGATGTGAAATCCCCAATGCCTGTTCGTCTGGATTCGTCTGGAATACTCCACGGCAAGGTCGCTGAATCCGACCAAAACCACATGCTTGAGGTTACGGCTCTGTTTTCTCAACCTTCTCAGAATATAACGGATTGTGACCCTCTCAAAAACATCCAAAGCGACACTGATCATGTAGAAAAGAACCAGCACCTTACGCGAGTAATCCACTTCCCTGAAGATATAGAGATAGCCAAGAAAGACAAGGATCCCGACCGTATTTGCCTTCAAGACATTGAACAGTTCGTCATAGATGCTCTTCGTCCTGTGTGGGCGATACAGGTTGAAGACGTTATAGGATAACAGATACGCTGGAATCAGGAAAATCAACGGACGCATATATGCTTCAAAGGACAGCGTATTGGGCGCTACTTCCATCCAGCCGCTCTCGATCCTTATGAACCACGCGACAAAAAGCGCCACCGCAACTAAAATGGCGTCAATGACCACAAATATTCTATTTAAATGTTTCATGTTCTGCTTGATCATGTTTTACCTTCTTTCTTTGTACAACTATAGCAAGAATTTTTCTGTTCGTAAAGAGTTTGCCATTATTTTTAATAAATGGTAGACTAATCCTTAGAAAACAGAGGGAGGACGCCATGTCAAAAAGAAGAAAATCAACCACTGGAAAACCATCCAAATCCATGGAAATCTTATATATATTACCGCCGTTGATCGCCATCGTAATCGTACCACTGATTGTACGCCTGAAGGTCATCGACATGCCCCAAGCCAATCTGGTATGGGCTTCCAAGGAAACCGTCAAGACCGCGGACCTGTTCGCTTATTACAAAGGCATCGTTCTGATAGCAGCCGCCTTGCTGGCACTCATCATCATGATACGCACCTTCAGGGATAAATGGACCTTTACCGGAGACAAACGGCTTTTTCTGTTGTTTGGATACCTCGTCATTCTGTTGCTTTCATATATATTCAGCATCAACCGTGATGTTGCCCTTATCGGCTATAAGGAGAGATTCGAGGGTGTCATCGTCTGCGTTGCTTATATCATCCTGTTCCTTTACACAGCCTTTCATACAGATGATGAAGAGAAGTTCAGACGCATCATCAAAGCCTGGTCTGTTACAAGCATCATCATTTTTTTCATCGGTCTCTTCCAATTCCTGGGCAAGGACTTCTTCACATCATCCTTGGGATACTTTCTAACCGTACCGGACGAGTTTCGTGGGCTTCCCCTTCATGGTGATAAAGATGCGGTAAGAAACGTTTACCAGACACTGTACCATTATAACTACGTCAGCTTCTATGCCGCTTTAGGATTTCCATTTTTCCTTACACTGGCACTGACGGAGAAGCAGAAAGCACTAAAAGCTATCCTTTATATTCTGACTCTACTCTTTGCCATCAACCAAGTGATATCCCTCTCAAGAAACGGATACATCGGTATATTGGCAGCTTTTGCATTTGTCCTGATATTCATAAGAGAAAAGTTCATCAGATATTGGAAGATACTGCTGCCTCTAGGAGCTGTAACTGCTGCACTGTGCCTCGCTTTCCTTTTTGTATCCGACAGTGTAACCGCAACTAGAATCCGTACAGGCTTTACGAATATGCTCAGGGCTGAGGACAAGAAAATCGAATTGATTGCAGATGGTGACACACTCGATGTAAACTACTTGAATCAGAAGTTCAGTATCGTTGCAGTTACCGGTATCGATGAAAGCCCCTTCATCTTGAAAGATTCAAGCGACAATACGGTCCAACCTGATGGATACTCAAACGAAACCACGTACACACTGGATAATGTGAATGGCGTCAAGTTCAAACTCGGCTACATGAATAACCTTTCCACTATCATCATGATGACCGAAGGAAAAAACTGGTACCTGACCTATACGGAAGACAGGTTCCATTACCACAATCCAAACATGACCATCAGCCCGATTGAAAAGGCGCCAAGTTTCGGTTTTGAAGGAAGGGAAACCTTTGCATCATCAAGAGGTTACATCTGGTCCCGTACATTCCCGTTGGTCTTCAGCAACGGCATCTTTGGAAGCGGTCCGGATACATTCCCATTGGTCTTTCCTCAAAACGAGTATGATGCGAAGTTCAATGCTTATACAACGCAGTATACTGTCGTTGACAAACCCCACAGCATCTATCTGGATTACGCATCCAACACGGGATTGATCAGCCTTCTCCTGCTATTGGTATTCTGGGGATTCTACATTGTCGATTGCTTCAGATTGTACTTCAGGACGGATATTTACAGTTTCTATCCTAGAATCGGCATCGCATGTCTCGTAGCCGTCATCGGATACCTGGCTTCGGGAATCTTTAATGATACCAATGTGAGCGTCACACCCACATTTTGGATCATCCTGGCTCTTGGATACAGTGCGAACCGCATTGTCGCAGCAAAGCAGCATCGATAGAATCAATGGCCTTATTCGTCTGATTCCATAGAGTTGGATCATTCATTGATGGGTTTTGATTCATGACACAATAAAAGCGCCTATATGGCGCTTTTATTGGCTGTAAAAACAGCTTCGTAATTTCCCTTTTATCGTAGATGCTTAGACCTACATACCGTAATATATCTCTTTATATTGTATTATCTTTTTCAGGTTCTGTAAGCGATTATCCTTTACCAAGATAATTCAGCGGATTAGCTGCCGTTCCGTCAAATCGGATCTCAAAGTGCACATGAGGTCCTGTACTGCGCCCTGTGCTGCCTACCTTGCCGATTTGCTGGCCTTTTGCCACTTTCTGTCCAACTTTGACCATTACTTTGGAACAGTGCGCATATCGTGTCTTTACGCCATCACCATGGTCAATCTCCACAAAATAACCGTATGTACTGGATTTCCATCCTGCAAATGTAATCGTACCGCCATCGGAAGCAACGATAGGATTGCCGCTTGAAAGGGCAAGGTCAACACCATGGTGGAAGGATCCCCATCTGTAACCGAACGGACTCGAAATCCTATACCCGGATACCGGGAAGATATAGGTTCCTGTAGCACCGACAACCGGGAATGGCTTGGATCCTACTGAGATGATCTTGCTCGCCGGTTCAGTCAACACTGTCTTATCCGTAATCTCACGGTCGATTTCCTCACCGTTGAGCTTGGTAACCAAAGCCGTGACTTCCATCACTCCGTCGCTTCCGTAATCCACAACCTTCGATGATCCCACATATGTATTCGGATCTTTCTTCTTCACGGTACTTCTATAATCGGTTCCGTATAACTGATTTCTACCATTTGTTTCGACTTTTATCTCGGGTTCAGGCACCATGACAACAATCGGATCGCCGACTTGGATTCTCTTCTCATTATCCTTAGACCCGGTTCATTTTATACAGATCGTAAGCGACATATCGTTGGCACTGGCAATCGTTGAAGCACAATCGCCCCTCTGCACCTGATAGATTTTCTCTTCTTCGTTTTCCTTCGTAATCAGCTCTGTGGCTTCTTCGACATCCACAAGATCCTCAGGATTCACATACGTTTCAACGATGGCAATATCCTCAGCGAACTGAATGGCCACCATCTTACCGGTTTCTTTTTCGATTTCTTCTTCAGGCTCTTCCTCTTGAGTTTCTTCAGTTTCTGTATCCGCCTGCTCATCAGAACCGGCAGCGCCTTCAATCTTCACTGATTTATCCTGCTCCAGTTCGTCCATTGACTCAACGCTTTCGCCTTCTGCAGCTTCTTCAGATTCGCTCTCTTTCGGAGCCGTCAACAGATTCATATCGACTTCATTCGGATCCCTCATCAATACTCTGGGAGTCATCACAAAGTTGTTGTACTCATTGACACTGAGATCGATGATGAAGGCCTTCTCATCCGTTCTGACAAAATGTGCCTGTGCCGCCGCCAAGACCTCCTTGACAGCCGCCTCGCTTTCAAGGGCAACGGTAAAATCATCCCCGATGCGCATGACAAAAGCCTTCTGCATAACAACATCCAGCGTACTGTACATCTGCTCCCTCAGACCATCAACAATCGTTGACGTCTCCAAAGTCAGCTCGCCCTCACGGACAGGTATCAGCGCTGGATCCACTTCTAGCTCCGGGTCATAACCCAGATCATTCTTCAATTGTAGATAGCTTTCGCCACCAAATCGTCTATTTGTGTTTCGTCGGCAACAACACCTATCTCAGTCCCGTTGATAACAACTTGATAACCGATGATTGGCGCCTGTACTGCCTCTTCTATAACAACCCTATCGCCATCGATAGGCCTAACTTCTGAAATCGTTTGTCCAGGTATGATCTTGACCATTGATGCAATCGTCAAAAACGCACCGATAGACAGAAGTGCCTCCTTCTTGTAACGCATAAAGAAGCCTTCCTTGAACTTCGGAACACCGTACATATAATCCTCCAAATAATGTCACTCAAACCGTCGATACTCGTTTATAACTAGTCTGTATTATCTCACACTTTTTGTAATATTTCTGTAACATACATCACTATAATAGTACCATATTACAGGTCCTATGTAAAGAAAGAGAGCATTTCTTAATAATTTCTTCAAGAATGCTCTCTTCATTATCAAAAACTTACTATGAACTTATGTTATTCTACATTTTACTCAATATTTGTATACAACTCGATGGTACCTGCACTGTAATCGTCGCCATATAGATAAACGTTCCTCATGACCACCTGTACAACCTCATCTGTCAGCAGCTCACCATCCAGAATCATCTCATTGTCCGAAAGCACCGTCAGATACTCCTGTTCAACCGACATTCTGTCTCCGGAGGCATAGATGATATCCACCTTGATATCCTCATTCTCAACAAAATCCTTGATGATGCGGTTAAAGGTATACAGATAATCGCCGCTTGCCAGAGTCTTGCTTGTCACTACAATATCCTTTCTGACTGTTTCAGTACCTGAGAAGGATTTGGAAGCCTCCATCACGAAGCCATACTGACTCTCGAGGTCCTTGATGCTGACACTATGGCTTTCATCAGGATCCATTGACTTATAGCTGTAGACATGAAGCACAAACGGATTGTTCATATCAACGTGTTTCCTGAACGCGATAATCCCATCCAGTTTGACAGATGCTCTGCCGAGCAGCTTTTCTGTTATCGGCTGGGACAGTCGTATCACGCAATGCTGGTCGTCAGCTGCCGATGCCGACTGGATTGAGAAGGTGACTTTTTTATCCTCATAGGTGAACCTCTCCTTCTGAGTTTCCAGCACATACCCTCTTCCAAGTGAACTGATGTTGCTGATCTTTATAAAATACAGATGTCCATCGACGAATTCCTCATGCACAATATCGAATTGCCTGTTCTTATATTCACCTGTACCCGAAGCAATGATATGGTCCGCCGTGAAATAAGGGACACCAGTTGACATATCCCGAATCTCATAATTCATCTTGTTCATCCCACTGTTCGGGTCCACCGGCATATTGAAAACTACTTGCATGATACCATTACCGATGTTCTTGACCGAACCGAACCTCAATTCATTCAATAGTGCATCAGCAGCGACGACATCTGTTACAACCGTATACCCATCCATAAAGGTATTGTAATAGATATCGGTGACGAATCCCTTTATCTCCACTTCCAGTTTATCAGAAACGCTTGCATCTTCATTCATGATAAGGAGCAGCTGATTATCCGCCTGTTTGACAACATTGAAGAAAATATTGCTGTCGTTCTTGTATAACCTGAAATATTTTGATGCAGCATAGGCATCCTTCACATCCCTAGAGAACGTAAGAAGGATATGTCTGGTGCTGTTCAACACCGCAGATTTCAAATAGAATTCATAGTCTGTACTTGATTCCTTTGGAGAAAAAGACTTGACAAGTGTGCCGACTGCAAATTCATGCCGGTCCTTGATTCCTCGGACTTCAACATCATAGGCAGCAGACTGCGACAGCGATTCGGTCTTGACATCCAACTGGATGCGGTCAGCAACCTGATTCACTGACTGTCTTCTGCGCTTTACTTGAACGATCCGTTATCACGACTGATACATCTTCAATATCAACAGCGATATCTTCTGAAAAACCGATAACAATATGGTTCATGACGGGAACTTTGACCGCTTCAATCTCCACATTGGAAAAACTCATGATCTCATGCACCGAATCATATTGCCCTGCTGTAATTATACCCTGCGTTTTCATTGCTTCGATATACTGCACTCCGCTGTCCTTCAATGGTCTTTTGAGCAGATTGACGATAATGTTGAACGCATCCCTCCTGACAAAATCACCGGCATCATATTCATCCGTTATCAGATTCTCGGCAACGCCGTAGGCATCCACTTCCTCCCACAGGAAATCCGTCTTATAATCGTATCCCTGCACTTCCAATATCATTTTCAGAAATGCCCGTCTGGATACGACGTCATCCGGTCTGAAGGTTCCATCCGGATATCCATTCACAATGCCCTGGTCCGCCGCTTCATAGACAGCATCATAATACCAGGTGCCATCCTTGACGTCAGCAAAACTCAAACTGCTGTTGCTATCTGATGCAGCTTCGGCACTAAGCCGAAGTATCAGGGTAACCGCCTCAGCGCGGGTAAGTGTCTTGTCTTCAAGGAAGTCACCACCGTCACCCTTGACGATACCCAACATATTAAGCGTCTGCGCATCAGTATACTGAGCAGCCACTGAACTGCTACTCGCACCTGCATAACCAGCTATAAAAACAACCATCAAACATGTTATGAATCTCTTCACCTCTTCACCTCATCCCTTCTTGATATTATCTTTCTCTATTCTTCTTCCTCTTCGTCTTCATCCTCATCCGGTATGACATCGACTGTAAATGTCGCAATGATCTCTTCCGTATCCCAGACATCGATGGTTACAGTACCACCCTTTTTACCGGTGACTTCAAGTTCATTACCGTCAAACTCCGCTATAGCGATCTCCGGATCCGTCGACGTCACAAATGCAATCCTGCCCTCTGCGAGGATTACTTCTTCATCCTTATCCGTATAACCTAACATCATAACTTCGCGACGATACTGTGCTCCGATTATCAGATCCGATACATCCGGTATATCAAAACGAACGATATCATCTGTCTCAACAGTCGTCAGTTCCACCTCAAATTCAGAATGGGAGACACCTTCGATAACAAACTCATATTTGCCTGTCCCAACGGTTTCATCCGCATATACATTCAGGATTTCATTCCTGAAAACACCATCGCCGATATCCAGGATATCATCCGTATCGTCATCAAAGTTCATCGTTATGACTTCATCATCCAACTCATAAGCCCTATTGTACTGGTCATAAACAGTCATATCATCAAACTTGATACTATAACGTGTATCCTCATCAGCTTCAAAAAGATTAGGTATATCAATACCAATAATCTTATCGGCTTCGGCTTCCTCCTCTACATCGACCTCATAGGACAGCAGTTTCTTACCCTTCCCTGTCTCAACTCTGATGATGCTGGATCCGTCTTCTTCACCTTCAAAAGTCAAACTGTTATACTTCATTGAAATGGATGATTCCGGAATGACCTCATCATCTGAAGAGCTGTACTCCAAGCCGCTGATATATCCAATATTATAAATATCACCGTATTGGTCATAACCGATTACAGCGGCTTCAACCTCTTCGCCAGCGGTTATGAATGCAGGCAGGCTCGACACACTCACGCTATCCAGTTCAGGCTTTCCATAAACGGCAACATCTATAGAAGCCGAAGTACGTGTAGCCATGTTAAAGGCATAGAGGGTTGCAACTCCCAAAGCATCTCCAACATCGAACTTCAATTCACCATAATCATTCACTTTTATTCTATCCACATTCAATATTGCATTGTCGGAAGATGTGAATATGATGCCCCCAACAGTTTCTTGTCTTGCAGCTCCATCGCTATTCGCTCCATGAAGGGGAAGTTTCTTGGCAGCTCCACTTTCTGTAAACGCAGTGTATGATAACAGCAAATTCCTTTCCCCACTGACAATTCTACCGTTATTGTATGATGGACTCATCATTGTAAATGAATCCAGCTTATCTTCCATGACAACGGGTAAAGTCTTCTCAACATACATTCCGTCATAGGATAAGGTCAGATCGATTTCATCTCCTATCCAACCGCCTTCAGAAATCATATTCGGCAGAATGATTTGATACCCTTTTTTAGTCACATTGATTTCTGATGCATGTTCCAGCTCTTTGGTCCTGTTGTAGGCAGTTGCTTCAAACCCACTAGGTTCTAAATATATCATTTGGCCATACTCGTCAAAGACACCGAAATACAGCAATGCCTTATTCTGAAAATCAACAGCGTCTGAGAGAATACCAATGGTTTGGGTATTATCTTCACCAACTGTCAAATATGCAGTGGATATCATCCGGTCAACATCATAATACTCTAAGGTCAGACGGTATGTACCTGGCTGCAGTTTGGCAGCAGCATGAATCGTTGCTGTCATTTTATCGCTTGACCAGGATTGATATGTTCTATAATTCGCGATTTCACTGCTTAGCTTGAATACGACCCTGCTCTCAGTCACTTTTTTATTCAGCTTCACATCAATCTCGTAGTCATTTGTTTTCTCCAAGCTTATGATTTCAACGACATCCTCCTTTAAGCCCACCGAAACCGCATCATCATATGAGAAGTTACCTTCAGCAATCAAAACATTCGCCAGAGGTACTCCCTTGACAAGGTCCAAAGCTGAAAGAGCCTGGTACATCACTTCTGAAGCTTCCCTTTTGGTATAACCCAAAACAGACTTCACATGACCTTCAGGAATCAGACCATTCTCTTCGGCATAATCATATGCATAAGTATATGACTGCTTCTTGTCATGCCCCAGTGCCCTTAACATGAACGTCAAGAATTCACGCTCAGTAAGAAGGTTTGTAGGACTGAAAGTTGTCGTAGATGTACCTGTTGTTATATCCAGGTGATAAGCCAGTGTCGCCCACCCCTTCGACCACCTTTCTGTATCGACGAACGGAGTTCCTGCAGCAAATGCATCGGCATCCGCCTGCAAGTATCCCAATGCTTTCAGGATCATTGTCAAACCGACTTCCCTCGTAAGCTCCGCATCCAGCTCCTCTTCAGAAATGTTCAGAAGCAATCCCAAGGAATTTAGTCTTTCTGCTGATGTACTGTCTTGAGCTATGACCCCATTAAAACTCCCCCAGAATACACCTGCAACAATAAAAATCGCAACAATTTTTGATAACAACGGTTTTCTCAACATATCCATACGTCCTCCTTATAATTGTCTAATGTAATTATAGCATTTGTTCATAAAGGGAGCAATTCGATGCAGAGATAATATCGCAAAATATTCCGAAAAAATCCAAAAAAAGATTCCAACCGCAGAGCGGTTGGAATCTTCGTTATTTAAGTCTATCTGTTCGTCTGACTAAGAATTAGTCTTCGATGATTTTGATAGTCTCAGTAGCTGTCAATCCGTTAGCTGTGATTACTGTGATTGAAGCAGAGTTTGTTCCGTCACAGGATACAATACCGTCTTCGATGCTGACTTCGTCATCATCTTCAGCGAAGTAAAGGTCAACTGTGATTTCAACGCCGTACTGGTCTTCAACAACTACGTAATCAGCAAGGTCACTGCCTTCAAGGATACCGTCGTCGATATCATCCCATTCAACAGATACAGCGTATGGCTTAACTTCGCTGACTTCGATTGTCTCGCTGTCAACTTTCTCGCCATCCATCCATACGGAGATTGTAGCAGTACCTTCTTCAACACCGCTTACAACATTACCGTCAACGCTTGCTACAGCAAAGTCACTGGAAGTTACGATTTCAGGAACATCGTCGATAAGGACAACTTCGTCGCCGCTGCCGTTAACACCTTCGATTTCAACTTCTACATCCCACTCTTCTTCATCAGCCAAGCCAGCTGCGTCGTCTTCATCGTATGCGTATACTGCACCGATTGAAGTCATTGCATAAGAGTCGATGTCATCAGTATCGATAGCTTCAAGGTCTACGTCGATTTCTTCTTCACCGTACTCATTGCTGATAGTAACAGTAATGACATCTGTACCTTCACCAGTTGCAGTGATTACGATTTCAGTACCGTCACTTTCTACAGTGAAGTAGTCGCCATCTTCAAGTTCTGCATCAAGTTCAACATCATCGATTTCTCTGTCATATTGGTCATAGACTTCGAAGTCATCGATATCGATTTCAAGAGATGCACCAGTAGTGCCGTCGAATTCAAAGATTGAAGTGAATGTAGCTTCATCGATGTCAGCAACATATGCGTTTGCTTCGATATCGAATGTCACTTCACCGATTTCTTCGTCTTCATCATCATAGTCTTCTACGATAGTGATTGTGATTTCAACCGGAGCATCGTCTTCATCAACAACAAGGTCAGAAACGTCAAGCTTCAATACAGGCTCATCGTCTTCAACGGTAAGCATGTAGTCAATCTCTCCCTCATAATCGCCATCAAGTTCAACTTCAACGTCAATATCATCAACGTCATCAATGTCGTCACCAAATTGGTCTTCGATTGTCAGTTCCAGTACGAGTTCATCAGCATCGCCTGCTGCAACAACGTCAGCTGGAGCTTCGATGTCAACTGAATCCGGCTTGGAAGTATCAGCAACTACAACAGATTTAGTGTCAACAGAACCAGAAGCGTTGACTACAGCTGTGATGACAACAGTTCCGTCATCAGCATCGTCAGCAAGCTCAAGGAACAGTTCACCGTCATCATTTGTGTAGAAGTCTACGATGATGTCTTCGTCAGAAGAAACGAACAGGATATTGTCATGAGCTTCGATATCTTCAGCACTGTCAGAATCATCACTCAAGTCGATTTCATCACCGTATTGGTCTACCAATACATACTCAAGTTGAATATAGTCAGCAGCATCATCATCAACGCTAAGTCTTTCATCGTCGTCGTCGTCAAGAACGATTTCACCAAGAACGATTTGGTTGGAAGCAGCTGGGTCCAAGACTTCAAGGTTCGCTTGGTCAGTCATACCCATGTAAGTAACGATGATACGGATGATGTCGCCTTCAAGGAACAGGTCGTCATCTTCGTCTTCAGCATCTTCAGTATCGATATAGATGAAGTACTCATCATCATCTTCGTCGATATCTTCGATGTCGATTACCTCGCCTTGAGTTACGTTGTAAGCAACAACTGTAACGTCTTCTTCAACGAGTACCATTTCTTCGCCGTACTGGTTCTTCACAGCGATTTGAACATCAGCATAATCTTCATCTTCACCTTGGTCATCATAGATCACCATGTCAAGGATTTCAATAGTAGCTTCTTCTTCTTCGTCTACTACGAAGTCAGCAGTAAGGTCGCCAACGATTGCAGTGTAGTCACCATCGCTGAGTTCTCTAACTGTAACAGTAGCAGTGTTTTGTGCATCGTTCCACTCAATAGACTTGGAGTAGATAGCAGCACCTTTCTTGATAACTACTTCAGTATCAGCTGAAACTGATTTGTTCAACTTAACTTCAACAGCTTCAACGCCTACTGCCTTAGCAGAAACGATAGCCAATGAAGCGTCGATAAGACCAGCGTCTTCAGCGATCTTAGTCAGAGCTTCGTCGCCAAGTACGATCATTTCGATCAAAGTAGCGTCGCCACCAACTGGAGTAGTCATAAGAGCTTCGTAGATAACGCCTACAACGTCATCTCTAAGTGTACCGGCTGGGATAGAAATACCAGCTTCTGCAGCCAATGTTGCAGTGTCTTCCCAAGCAGCAGTCATGTCATAACCAAGAGCTCTAAGGAACCAAGCAACAACACGTTGTCCACTGATGATGTCTACGCCAAACTCAGTAGCGCTAACACCGTTTGTGATGCCTGCCTCGATCGCGTAAGCGATGTATGGCTCAGCCCAAGTTGCGTCGTCAGTAAAGTCAGTAGTTGCAGTCATGTCCACTTCCCATTGAAGTGCACGTCCGATAAGTACAATTGCTTGTTGTGCGTCAGCTTCGTCTTCTAATGCAGGAACATATTCAGTAGTGGATACACCTTTGAATAATCCCAGATCATAAAGAACTTTAGCTTTAGCATCATTTGTTGTAGCAGCAAACGCAACAGTCATTGTAGAAAGAATCATAGCAAGAGCGAGCGTAAGCGCTAAACTTTTTTAAAGTTTTTCATAATGTGTTTCTCCTCCTTCTGGATATTTGTTTTTCGGGGATAAGTTACCCCATTACACAAAGTAAATTATAGCATTCCGCTTATATAGCGTCAATAAATGTCGCTGAGTTGTAACATTACTGTAATTTAACAGCTTTCCCCTTCATTAACTGGCCATATCTGCGTGATACCTGGCGTATTATATAGCAAAAACAACTTTGTTACAATGCCTTTGAAGACACTGTAACAAAGTTGTAATTAATTTAACACTTTAGCAATGTTAGGGTATGGCGGTCATACCAATTCATACGCTTTTAGCATCAAATAACAAACTGCTGTCAGCGATTTCCATCCCGAGACTCATAAGGAACCTCCTAAATCCATCGATACCGGCATCATCCATCTTATAAACACCTGCACATTCGAGAACACACGCAAACTTCTTGCCGACTTCCTCCTCAATCAACTCACGGGCAGCCTTTTCAGACATCTCCGTGCCGTGCTCTTCAATGAGACCCATGATCCATGGCATGTGCTGCTCCATGGATGGCTGCAGCTCTTCCATTTCCATCCTGCTGGTCAAAAGGTCCTCGATATCCTGAAGTTCCTTCTTCAGTCTTGCAGGAAGAACCGCAAGGCCCATGACCTCGATCAGGCCGATATTCTCTTTCTTGATGTGATGCAGATGAGCGTGGGGATGAAAAATACCGTCCGGGTGTTCCTCACTCTGTCTGTTGTTGCGAAGCACCAGATCAAGTTCGTACAGCCCTTCCCTGTTCTTTCTGCTAATCGGTGTGATGGTGTTGTGCGGCACCATCTCCCCATCGATATCGGAGTATGCATGGATGCCTATCGCTTTGTCGCTGTACTCTCTCCATGCACCGAGAATTTCATCCGCCAGATTCACCAGGCTCTCCTTATTTATAGAAGAAAGTCGTATCACGGACAGCGGCCACTTCACCAGACCGATGTTGACATCTGTGTATTTGTCGTCTTTTGCAGTCACGATGATCGGGGCCACTTCCATAGGGAACTGGTAGTGTCCGCCCTGGAAGTGGTCATGCGTCAGGATGGACCCGCCGACGATCGGGAGGTCCGCATTGGAGCCCAGGAAGTAATGGGGCACAGCCTCCACGAAGTCCAACAGTCTCACGAAGGTCTTTCTGGATATCTTCATGGGTTCGTGCTCTTTCTTAAGAATGATGGAATGTTCGTTGTAGTATACATATGGTGAATACTGGAAGAACCATTCCTCATGGTCAAGGGTCAGCGGCAGCACCCTGTGATTGGCTCTTCCCGGGTGGTTCAGGCGGCCTTCATATCCGACGTTCTCCAGGCAGAGAAGGCATTTCGGATAGCTTGCCTGCGGCAGCAGCTTCGCCTTGGCGATTTCCTTCGGATCCTTTTCGGGCTTCGACAGGTTGACGGTGATTTCCAGATCTCCGTACTCCGTATCGGCTGTCCAGTACATGTTCTTGCTGATACGGTCCATACGGATGTAGTTGGAATCCTTGCTTATCTTATAGAAGAAATCCGTCGCAGCTTCTGGACCCTTTTCGGCTTTGACCGCTTCATACATACGGTTCAGTTCCGACTGTCTGGGCATCAGGTAACCCATGATTTTTGCATCAAGGAGGTCTCTCTCTGTTACATTGTCCTCGATAAAGCCCTTTTCAACCGCCAGATCAAGCAATTGCTCCAGAATCGGTAATGGTGTCGAGTCGTCGATTTCAGCATTCAGCGCTTCTGCTTTATCTTTTTCAACTTCATAAGGTTCTGCTATCTGCATGAGGGACATGAGGCCGTTCCTGACCAGAGGCGTATCCAGCTTGTCCATCATGCCGTTTTCAATGCCGAACATCATCAGCTGTTCAATCAGTTTTCCGATTTTCTTTTCTTGGTTCATTCTAATCCTCCAATTGCATATCAATGCATGAGTGCGTTTGATTTATCTTACGGTGCATTAGTCCTCATATCCGTTCGGATGCCCCTGGTGCCATTTCCACGCGGATGCGATGACTGACTTGACGTCACCAAATTGTGGTTCCCAACCGAGCACTTCCTGTGCTTTTGCTGACGAAGCGATCAGTCTTGCCGGATCCCCGGCTCTTCTTGGGGCCACTTCTGCCGGAATCGGATGCTCTGTCACTTCTCTTGTCATCTCGACGATTTCCTTGACGGAGAATCCCTGTCCGTTACCCAGGTTGAACGTCGCGGAATCACCGCCGTCCATCAGCCTGTCAAGGGCCAGGATGTGGGCGTTCGCAAGGTCGGTGACATGGATATAGTCGCGGATGCAGGTACCGTCCGGTGTGTCATAGTCATCACCGAACATCATGATCTTCTCCCTCTTGCCAAGTGCAACCTGTAAGACGATTGGAATCAGATGGGTTTCCGGCGAATGATCCTCACCGATCTCACCGCTGACATGGGCACCGGCTACGTTGAAGTAACGAAGTACGGTATATTTCATATCATAGGCGCTGTCCGACCACTTCAGCATCTTTTCAACGGCCAGTTTCGTTTCACCATATGGATTGGTGGGAACCGTCGGATCCTCTTCCATGATCGGCATCTTTTCCGCCTCGCCATAGGTTGCGGCGGTGGATGAGAAGACGATATACTTGACATCCTTTTCCTTCATCACCTCCAGAAGGCTAAGGGTACCGTAGACGTTGTTGTTATAATATTTCAACGGTTCTGTCACGCTTTCTCCAACCAGTGAATCGGCAGCGAAGTCGATCACCGCCTCGATGTCATTCTCATCGAACACTCTTGAAGGCTTCCTTGTCCCTCAAGTCCCTACATAAAGAGGTACGTCGGCCGGAACGGCTGCTTTGTGTCCCTGTGTA